>OLNC01000140.1_pt1 | contig 86924 bp, 70 predicted proteins | sample 1672011 | NCBI WGS metagenome assembly OLNC01 (sample SAMEA3136636, study PRJEB25190) | human gut metagenome | biome: human gut; feature: human-associated habitat; material: faeces | place: Austria | collected 2013
TAAACCCTGTAGCAATAATTAGGTCAAAGTGTTATAAAAAAGCTTGACCACAACAAAGGTTACTTTAGCTAAGTTAATTCGTGTTAGTTGATTTAGCCAAGGTAATCTAATTAAGAGATCAGGGTGTCATAGCCTTGGTCTTTTTTAATTGCTAAGTACTTTAGTTCAATGGCCACTTTAGTCCAGAAAACTAAAATACTAAAACATGCAATTAAGAAAGGGGCATGCCTATTAAAACGAGACCTCCTCCGTTATCTAGAAATTTAGAAATCTTACCTAACATAACGAGAGGAGATGAAAAAGACATGGTAAGAAAGATATTTAACAAAGCAATCTCAGCTGCAACTACTACACTGTTAGCTTTTACCACTTTAGCCTCAGCTATTCCAGTAACAACTTACGCAGCTAGCCCTACTGTAAAAAGTAAGACAGAACTTAAGAAGCAAAGTGATCCTGCCGGAGCAGGTTTTGGAACTTTTATTTTTGCTTCAGATTCTAGTCATGGAGTTACTTTTACACATTCAAAAAATCTTAAAAAGGCTGTAAAAACAGGTGCTAAAAAGGATTGGATTTGGCAAGACAGAGATGAAGGTGGAGATAGTGCAGACAATAAGAAACGTCTTGGAGATGCATGGATTTCGAAATTAGAAAGTGGTAAATCATACTGGGTAAAATACAGTGGTGTAAAAAAGAAAGATACCACAAAGACTTATGATGTAAAAGTTGTATTTGATAATCCAAAAGGTGAAATTAGTGGAGCAGAAGGACATGACATTGCTATCTTTGATGGTCAGTTAGGAGCTGTAAGATTTAGAGGTTACAAACATCTTGATTGTACTCTTTACGTTTACGAACATGGTACTTCTAAGTTAATTTCAGGAAATGATAACAAATTACATTTTAGATTTATTGATATTGATTGTAATCAGGCTATCGAAGTTCTCACACCTGGTAGAGTTAACTGGTGGTACAAAAAGAGTAAAGTTGAATGGACTACAAAATCTAAGTGTAATAAAATCGGAGCAACACATGGAAATACCTTTGGTGCAATTAATGAAGCTGTAGCGGATGATGATGCTATTCAGATTGATACAAGTAAAGATAATATTTCCGATGCTGATAAAAAGAAATACAACATTGCAGTTCGGCACACAGCAGCTTTAGGTTTCACACCACCAGCAAGTGCAGCCAATACCTTCAAAGTACGTTACTACGCAGGTGGTACTGACAAAGCAGGTGGACTTGGAACGCAGACAAATGGTGTTTTCTTTAGCTTTGATGGTAAGCTAGATTTACCAGAAGAACCAAGTGATGCTACTCTCTACATCGACAAAACAACACCAAAGTACAGTTACAAAGTAGGAGATACTTTTGACTATACGATTGCTGTAAAGAATGTAACAAAAGAGTCTAAAGCTATTACAGCAGAAAATGTGACAGTAGATGACAGTGTTCCTGCAGGACTTAAAATTAATTCTGTAAGCACTTCAAAAGGAACTGCTACACATTCTGGAAACAAAGTTACAGCCACAATCGGAGATTTAGCCCAGGATGCTACCGCAACGGTAAAAGTTAACGTCACAGCTTTAGAAGCAGGAAACGGTAGTGAGCTTTACAACTCTGCCTACGCAGATGCAGATAACGCTGACAGAGTTTGGGATGACGCAAAAGTCACAGTCAACTCCGCTAATGTCCAGGTGGACAAGGTGGTAGATAAGTACGAATACGCAGTAGGAGAAAAAGCTAACTTTACTGTTAAGGTAAAGAACACCAAAGGAATTGCAGAAAACCTCACAGTTTCCGATGCACTTCCTTCTGGAATGAAGTTAGACTATGACTCAGTTAAAATCAGTGGAGTACCTGCTAATGTAGATGTAAGAATTCATGGACCAGCAGACAAACCTAACGATTTGATGGACACTAATGAAAAAGGTCTTACAGAGACCAAAACTATCACAGTTACCAAATCCAAGAGTGGTGATAACGGATGGGCTTACAAGATTAATTACTTGCCAGCCAACGCAACCGCTACCATTACCTTCTCTGCCACAGCGACAGAAGCCGGAAACGGTAAAGAACAGCAGAACGTAGTTACAGCCACAGGCGATAACTTTAGCAAAGCTGAAGACGATGCAGAGTACTATGTGAACACACCTAAGCTCTCGCTCAGCAAGAAGTATGTTAACCCATACAAAGATGAGAAGAAAGACAATCGTTGTGATAACGAGTTCAGAGTCTTCGAGAAGGAAACTGGTTACGAAAAGGTTCAGTACGAAGTTTTAGCCAAGAACACTGCTCCGGCAGGAACAGTAGCTAAAGACGTAGTAATCAGTGACGTGACTCTCCCAGAAGGTCTCGCACTCAACTACGATTCCATCAAGATCTCAGAGATCTCCGACAACGGTACTAAAACCTTTAGCAAAGCCAGCGGTGGAAATGGAAATACCATTAAGTACCACGTAGCAGGCACAGCCGATGAGACTAACAAACTTAATCCAGAACACTACAATGAAACACAGGACAAAACACCTGTAATCACAGTAGAAAAACAGGGAAATGGTTTTGTAGTTAAAGATAGTCTCATGGCAGGCGGAGCAAGCCTCAAGATTAGCTACAATGCCAATGCACTTGAGAACGACAAGGTAGACGTTAATGGTTCCGAGATTAGAAACGAAGCTACAGCAACCGCAAGCAATTTAGCCAAGGTTGATGGCAAAGTTCCAACCATCAAGGCCGACACTACTGTCTACATTAACTCCCCACGTCTTAAGATCGAAAAGAAAGCTGACTCCGGAGATTACGAAGTTGGTGACAACGTTATCTACACAATTAACGTAGTAAACACACACAAGGGAACAATTGCACGTAACCTCGTTTACACAGATGAACTTAAGACAAAAGGCGTACAGATCCTCACAGGTACAATCGCACTGTATGATACAGAAGGCTATGAGCTTCGTGAAGGCGGTACTTTAGCCGGGGAAGTTGACTACAAGAAACAGGCAAAGACAGATGGCTTTACCCTTACTACTCGTAAACATTTAGTAGTAGATGGCAATTACGATAAGTATGATTTAGCCCAGGGAAAGAACCCTGAAGCTCAGAATGCTTGGAATCCGTCTTATGTCAACACAAAGAAAGAAACTCTCATGTCAATCAAATACGACATGAAGATTACTGACAAAGCTCTCGCAGGCAAAGATATTCTTAACGTGGCTACTGCAGTCTCTGACGAAGCCCTCAAGGTAACTACAGATGAGACTGTTAAACCAAAAGGTCCAGAACCTACCCCAGAGAAGTCCGTTGACAGAACTAATCCAGCAGTAGGAGAAGATGTGACCTTCACACTTCGCTTTACAAACAACAATGCAGGAACAGTCGCAAAAGACGTTAAGATCAAAGACTTCATGAACGAGTCCAACATGGTTAAGATTCGTGAAGACAGTCTTAAAGTAACCCTTGACAACAAGGACATTACAAAGGACTGCAAGATTACTTACAACGACAGTAAAGATGGATTCGAGATCGAGACAGGCAAAGATTTAGCCCAGTCACAGGCAATCGTAGTTAGCTACAAGGCAGAAGTACTTCTCACAGCAGCCGGAAATGATTTAGTTAACACAACAGGAGTTAACTGCACAAACAATCCTGAGTGGAAGTATGCAGAAGCACCTTTTAGCCCAGAAGACCCTACGCCTGAATTAAAGATCGAGAAGAAGTCCGACAAGACAAACTACTCCGTAGGAGACACAGGTCACTACACTGTTAAAGTTACACAGACAGCCGACAATGCTACTGCACGTAACGTAGTAATCGAAGATGCCTTCGACAATAAGAAAGCTATTCTTGATACCAAGACAATTAAGCTTACTGACAGCAAAGGCAAAGACATTACTAAAGAAGTCACAATCGAGGGCACTCAGTCTGGCTACAAGATTGAGACTGGTAAGAATTTAGCACAGAACGAATTCTTCACAGTAACCTACGATGTTCTGTTCACTGACCAGACTCTTGGTGGTGAAGAAGTAACCAACGTGGCTAAAACACATGCTGACAATGTCCCAGAAAAGACAACAACTGTAACCGTTAAAATTGAGAAGCCAGAACTGGAAGTTACAAAGACTTCTGACAAAAAGGTTTACTCATTTGAGGATACAGCTCACTACACCGTTAAGACCGAAGAAGTCAAAGAGAACGCTACAGCGTACAACGTTGTAATCGATGACCAGTTACAGGTTAGCGGAGCTAAAGTTTTAGCCGAGACCATTAAGATTAGTGATAAGGACGGCAAAGACTTTACAGACAAGTGTGAGATCGAGTGCAAAGGAACTGGTTACACAATCAAGACTAAGAGAGATTTAACCAAGGGAGAAACCTTCACGGTTAACTACGATGTAATTTTTGAGGACAGATCTCTCATTGACAACTACGTACCTAACGTAGTTAAAGTAACTGCTGACAACGCCTCCGCACAGACAGAGAATGAAGTCACACCTAAGACAGTCAAGACAGAAGACGGTGCTGAGTACCAGATTCTGAAATCCTGCCAGCCAGCTAGTGGAAGTGTAGTAAATGTTGGTGACGAGATTAACTACACCATCACAGTTAACAACACAGGCAAGAAAGATCTTAAGGATGTCAAGATTAAAGATGCCATTCCAACACACACCCAGTATGTAAGTGGTGGCACTTTAACCAAGGCAGACGACAAAGACACTGTAGTCTTCAAAGTAGACAAAATCAAAGCCGGTGCTAAGGCAGACGTTACCTTCAAGGTAAAAGTAGTTGACGAAGGTCTGTGTGAAATTGTCAATGTTGGATACGTTAAGGCTAGCACTGACGGTGGTGCTTTAGCCCCGTCTGACTCTTCCGAGAAGAAGGACGAGAACACATCCAAAGATGAGAACACCTCAGAGTCTACAACAGAGGACAGCTCCGACTCCACATCCACACCATCTGACTCTTCAGAATCTACTACAGAGAAGAAAGATGATGGATGGGCAGACGCAACAACAGGAGTAGAACTCGACACAACCACAGCAGCTAAAGATGAAACAACTTCTAGCGAAGCGACCACTTTAGACAAGGACGAGACTTCCAGCGAAGCGACTACAGCATCCACAGACAAGTCCGACTCCAAGGACGATACAACAGCCACAGACAAGTCCGACTCTAAAGACGACTCTAACGGCTCACTCGTAGACCAGATTAAAGATACAATTAGCAATATCAAAGACAACGTAACAGGAAACGATCCAGAATTCTCTGGTGATGATTTCTATGCTACCAACCAGGTTGTACACTTTGTACCATACAGAGTACAGGTAATCGCACCTGAGTTAGCTATCGGTAAAACTTCAGATAAGAAGGAATACACTGTTGGTGAAACAGGTCATTACAACGTAGAAGTAGTACAGACTAAAGACGACGCTGTTGCTAAGAACATCCATGTTGTTGATAAGCTGGACAAAGCTGGTGCAGAGATCCAGAAGGACAGCATCAAAGTTTACGATGGTGAAGGAAAGTTAGTCACAGGAGATTGTACAATTAAGTGCGATGGACAGAGCTATGACATTCAGTCTAAGGTAGCTTTAGCCAAGGGACAGACAATGAAGATTCAGTACGACGTACTCTTCAAGTCCTCAGACTTAAGCGGTCAGAAAGTCCTCAACACAGCTAAAGCACAGGCAAGCAACCAGAAGAATCCAGAAGACTGGGTAGAAGACAACAATGAAGTTTCTTTAGACAAGCCAAAACTTGCTATTAAGAAATCTTCCAACAGAGTTACATTCAAGCCAGGAGAAACTGGAAAATACACCATCACAGTTACAAACAAATCTACAACAGCTACAGCTAAGAACGTAGTTGTTAAAGACAACTTTAACAAAGATGGAGTTAAAATCCAGAAGAGTTCTATCAAGATCGAGAACGACGGTAAAGTAGTTAAGGGAGCAGAAATTAGCTGCAAGGGCAATTCTTTTGTCATTAAGACTAAACAGGATTTAGCCCCGAACGCTGACATGGTAATTACCTACAAAGCTAAGTTCTCCAAGAAAGGAACTTACAAAAACACAGCGGTAGCAACGTCTGACAACACTGACCCAGTTAAGGCTAAGAACACCGTAAAGGTAACTAAGTCCGGAGTTAGTCCAAAGAACGTTACACCTAAGAACGTAATCAAAACTATCACAAAAGGAACCAAAGATGTTAAGACAGGAGATGTTCTTGGCTTAGCAGTCTTAGTAGTTCTGGTAGCTGGTATTGGTTACTTAGGATTTACTGTTGTAAAACGTAAGAAATCAAATTAATCAAAGTGACTTCGGTCACTAGTAAATCATTCAGGCTGATTTAGCCAAGCACTACCGTCTATCTTTAGATCTGACCGAATGTAATGAGGGATTTTCATCGGCGGTAGTGCTCTTGGGGAAGATACCCCTGATCTAAAGTACTCTGAACCCTCACAGGCAAGGAGACTTTAATAAAAGTAATTTTGATACAAGTAATTCGGGCTGATTTAGCCCAGCACTACTGTCCTTCATCGGCGGTAGCGCTTTAGCAAATCACGCAGGCTAGGGAGACATAGCTTTAGTTTGTAATTTAAAAATGAATTTCAATTAAAGAAAAGAAAGGAAATTTGATATGAAAAAACATAATTTGATGGGGAAATTCCTCACAGCTACTTTAGTGGCTTCCATGGCAATCAGCCCAGCAACGGTATTTGCTGCAACAAACCAGACATATAAATATAATAATAATGTAAATTATAAACAAATGTATGATGGTTATAAACAAAAATATGGGGATTATATGAATCAGTTTTTTAAAGCTCCAGAAAATGTAGATGCTTATTTCGACCACGGCTTTCCTATTGATATAAATGAATTATGTGTAACTTTCAAGAAAGTTGATTATGCTAAATCATATGACGTTATGGTCAGTAAAGATAATAACTTCAAAGTGACAAAAACATATACTACAGACAAGAATTCACTTAGGGTAAAAGCAGCTAATGATGATTTTATTACACCACATTGGCATGGAAGATATGTGAAAGTTCGTGCTAATTATGGATACGGAATGCATAGTAAATGGAGCGAACCAGAAATGGTCGGATGCGGCAAATTACATCTAGATCAAGATTTTGATAATGTTCCAGAATAAGTTTAATCACCCAAGAACTCAGGCTAAATTAGCTAAGCTAGATTAGCTAAGCTATGTTGTTCTATCCTGAGTGATTTGCTAAGGCTAGTTTAGCCAAGCACTACTGTCCTTCATCGGTAGTAGTGCTTTAACCAAGAACTTCTGGGCAAAAGAAAAAAGAGACTGCTGAGAACAGTCTTTTAAGTAAGTAAATTAAATTCTTAATGAATCAAAAAATCCTATGAAGAAATAAATAAAAAAGTAAAGATAGAATTTAATTTACTTTGATTCACTATTTCTCATAGTGAATTGTGACATGCTCAACTGTTGTGTTGTTGATTGTCACGTTGATTTCCAGTAGGGGTGATGGCTTAAATAATTTACTTAAAACTTGTTTAATTTTCATAAATTTTCCCATCATGTTTTCCTCCTTTCTCTAAAAAAGAAAGGAAACTACTGGGTATTAATTTTAAAGAACTTCACCACAATAATAGTATTGTTGTGGTACTTTGTCAAGAGGTTTTAAACCTCTTTAGTCAGTACTGCTATCCTTCATTGGTGGTAGTGCTTTAGCCCAGAACTTTCGGGCAAAGAAAAAGAGACCACGCAATTTCCTTTGTGGTCTCTTTCTGGGCCAGTTGTCAACTTATACTCTTGAAGAGATAAGGTGCTAACGTAAAATTCCTGTAATGACAAATGGAATAATCGCAAATAGCATTATACCGATTAACCCGATTATTTTATCTTTAATTGGGTTCATTATGAACACCTTCCTTCTAAAGAAAGGAGAGTAGAGACTGACTAACTTTGACTCCAATCATAAGTTAGCATTAAACAAAACATTTGTCAATACGTTAGCACCTTTGCTCTGCAAGGTATGGTGTGATTTAACCCAAAAAACTAAGATGAACGTATTTCCATGTACAAATCTTAGTTTATTTTTTGTTCATTTCACTTTAGAACATTAAATCACCAAAGTCCAAACACCTTAAAAAGATTACACAATTCACAACGCCTCCAAGACGGTACAACACTATTCTTAAAGTTAAGAAAACAACAATACATTCTAAAATTTCTCACAAATCATAGCCGTTTCGGAGCCCTGATAATAATAACATTACTCTATAACTTTCTGAGAGTAGAAATTAGGATTGATGACTTCACCAGTCCTAAAACTCTAACAGAATTGGAGAGTTTCATCGCTCACAGTTCTTTAGCTGGGTTAGGTTTTCCACTTTAGCTTAGGAACAAGTTCTAAATCCACTATCTTTAGCTCCCATAGGGTACAGAGGTGAGAACTTGCTCCTTAACCCAGCTCTTAATCTCTTCACACAAATTTCCAAACAATTTTTCAACAGTAGACTTGGTGAGTTTCATCGCTCACAACTCTTTGCGTTTAATACGCTAAAAACGTAAGAAAGGAGGCGCACTATGAAAGGAACTGCACAATGGTTTGAAAAGACCAAAGTACCGCCATAGAAGTAGAAGATTTTCAAAGATTTAAAAAGAAGAGAAAAGAACCCAAGAGGTTCAAAAAGATCTTAGAGGACACATCTTCAAGTAACGCTAGAAAAGGGAGAAAACACCTCTAGAGATAGAAAGAAAGGAAATTTGAAATGAAGAAACATAATTTGATGGGGAAACTCCTCACAGCTACTTTAGCAGCTTCTATGGCAATCAGCCCAGCTATGGCTTACGCTGCAACTACTAATGACGCTCTTTCCGGAACAAAAGGAACAGACAATGCCAGCTCTGAAAAGAATGATTTGAATGACCATGATGTCATTGATAAAGATGCAACTGGTAAAATTACCATTCACAAATACGATTTAACTTCTGCTAAAAACGATGGTATTACTTTCAACTGGTCTGACACAGATCACGACAGTGGTGGAACAGACTCAACAATGACAACAAAAGACGGAACACAAATTAAAATCACAAGTAATGGTAAACAGAATGCAGAAGCTGAGAAAGCTTTAGCCCAGTATGCCATCAAAGGTAATGAGTTCACCTACCTTAGAGTCGGTGATGTAAAAACTCTTAGTGACATCAATGAAGACGACATTAACGGAGACATTGAGTTAATCTATGGAGTTGACACAGACCTCATGGCAATTCTTGGTCTTAAAAAATACGACGCTGCAACAAAAGGTACAGATGGTGTTGCCGTTACACAGGTTGATGGTACAAACTACTTCACAGCACAGCAGATTAGGGTTGCCCTTAAGAATGCTCTTGAAGTTGGAGAGTACACAGGTTCCTACGCAACAGGTGAAGGTGAAGGAACAGGATCCGCTAATGGAGCAGGTAACCGTCTTGATGGTAAGAAAGGTGTTACAGTAACAGATGCCCTTGAAGACTACATTCAGAAAGATGGAGCTGCACACACAAAAGGTACACCAATGACAGAAACAGATGCAACAGGTACAACAAGCGTTGATAATCTTAAACTTGGTCTGTACTTAGTTGTTGAAACTAAAGTACCTGAAAACGTAACAGAAACAGTTAACCCTTGGTTCGTTCAGATTCCAACAACTACAATCGAAGGAACTGAATGGTTCTACAACATTGATTGTTATCCAAAGAATCAGACAGGGCACCCTACTATTAGCAAACAGGTTCGTAATGAATACGGAACACCTGGTCTTAACCACAACAGTGACGGAACTGCTACATACACAACTGGTGATAAAGTGAACAAGCAGGACACTTTAGCCCCGGGAAGAGCTGGTATCGTTACTAACGACGATGGCAAAAAAGGTACTGATTACTCTGCATGGTTAACAGAGGGTAACAAAGAGAAGGACTACGGTTGGCATGATACAACAACAGCTAGTGAAGGTGATGTACTTGGATTCAAACTGGAATCTAAACTTCCTAACATTACAAGCTCCTCCACATACCTCAAACAATACAGATTCCTTGATACACTGTCAGAAGGTCTTGTTTACAATAACGATGCTAAGATCGCTATTTACAACAACAAAGACTACGCTGATGTAAACGACACAACTCATGCTATTGCTGTTTGGACAAAAGGAGATGGTGCTAACTATCAGTTCGAGTGTAAGACAGCAAAAGGTAAAACTAACGGAGCAAACGCTCTTGACATTTACGCAACAGACGCTGGTCTGGATGAGATTAACAAGAAGTACTACGATGGACAGCATTACTTAGTAGTTTACTATACAGCTACACTTGACTCCAGCGCTAAAACAGTTCTCGGTGATGAAGGTAACCCTAATGATGTTTCCCTGATCTGGAAGAGAACGTCTGAAGGATACTACAATACACTTGAAGATAAGAGTATTGTATACTCTTATGGTATTGATTTAGCCAAGGAATTCTCCGACGGAAATACAAAACCAGAAGACTTCAAAGCAGTTAAGTTTGTACTTTATAATGAAACAGAAGATTACTACGTAACAGCAAAACCAGCAGCAGAAGGAAAAGAAGGCCTTTACTTTGTAACAGGTAAATCTGCAGCTAAGACAGGTGCAACAATCTTTAGCCCATCCTCAACAGGTAAATTAGTAGTCAATGGTATCGAAGGTGATGATTACGTTCTCACTGAGGTAGAGACAGCTAAGGGTTACACTTTAGGCCAGAACCAGGTTAAGATCACAATTAATCAGGCCTCAAGAGAAATTACACCTTCTGCAGTTTACCACATGACAGTAGAAAAAGATCATGACGTAGAATACTCCAAAGATGACAAACATCTTACACTTTCTGATGGAACTATTTTAGATTCAAAAGATGAAGGAACAACAGATAAAGACAACATTATCGTTGGACCTCTTACTGCAACAACATCTACAATCGATGGTGTTAAGTCTGATATGTGCAAGTATGGCGAACAGTCTATCGGTGGAGATTTAGCAGGATCTACAAACGTTGACGTTGCTAAAGAATCTGCAAATGCTGATGTGAAAATGAGTATTACTAACCACAAAGGATTTAGCTTACCTAAGACAGGTGATAAAGGTGTTTACGCTGTAACAATCATCGGTATCATCGGTGCTGTAGTTGGATTCTACATCGTTTCCGAAAACAGAAAGAAAAAAGCTAAAGCTAACTAGGCAGGCTAACTGAAGCTTTAATTTGAAACATCACTTAAGTGATAACCAAAACAGTCAAGATAAAATACTCAAAGTATTAAAATAATCTAAGATAGTCCTTGAAACGACAGACTGCTAGGTTTAATTCAGGACAAGTCCGCAATCACGACAGAGATGAGGGACTTGTCTTTAGCCCAGAATCTTAGTCAAGCCACACTTAAGTGAAATGTTTTGGTAAAACAAAAAAGTCACATCTATTAATTTAGGTGTGACTTTTTACATTACTGAGGAAAGGCGATAAGAAAAGAAATGGTAAAAAAGATCCTTACATTTTTGTTCATTGGCGCCAGTCTCGTTCTAATGTTCTATCCATGGATCTCAAACTTTGTAAATCAGAGACAAGCAGACATTACAGTAAATAACTACAAAGAAAAAGAAGAGTCATTGTCTGACAAACAAAAAGAAGAAATGTGGAAAAAGGCTATGATGTACAATGCAGATTTAGCTAAGAATCAAGTAGAACTTACTGACCCTTTCGTGGAATCCAAAGATGCCATCAAGCATGGCCTTACCTACGAAAATTTACTTAACATTGATGGAACAGGAATGATGTCTTCAATAGAAATTCCATGCATCGGTGTTAATTTACCAGTATTCCACGGTACAGCAGCAGACACCCTAGAAAGAGGTGTAGGTCACCTAGAAGGTTCATCACTACCAGTTGGTGGCAAATCAACCCATGCGGTTCTCACCGGTCACACGGGTCTTAACAATGCAAAGCTCTTCACAGATTTAACCGAGGTAAGAGAAGGAGACTTGTTCTTCATTAACACCTTAGGAAAGACTTTAGCATACAGAGTAATAAACATAGAAGTAGTTCTCCCAGAAGAGACACAAGATTTACTGATTCAAAGGGGAAGAGATTTAGCCACGTTAATTACGTGTACCCCATACGGAGTTAACTCTCACCGTTTATTCGTAACAGGGATAAGAACTAAATACTCTCCAAAAGATAAGGAAAGAGCTAAAGACGACAGGGGAAGCGGTTCGCAGTGGAAGAGAGAATACTTGAAAGCAGCACTCATTGGACTCGCTATCGCTTTAGCCATAGTAGCTTTACTCAAGGGCTTTAGCAAAGCAAGAGAACATCTCGCCAAGTAGTCTAAGATCTAAGATGGCAGGGGCGACAGCACCGAATCTTAGTTTTTAGTTAAGTAATCCCCACACCACCAACTCAGATCCAAAGGAGTGATTGATTGAAAATAATAGTAAAACTTTTTGGACTGCTGTGTATTGCGGGAGGAATTGCATTGTTTTCATCTCCGATGATTGCAACCGAGAACATTAAGCAAGAAACAAAACAATACATTACACAGTTCAAACAAAAAGAAGAGAAGAACAAAGTAAATAAGGAGGATGATCCTCGTTACCTAGAAATAGAAGAGTACAACGAAAAGATCTACGAAAATCACCAAAAAGATTTCAGAGATGTCAATAGCTATCAATCCTCTCCAATCTCTCTCAAAGGCTTCAAAGATGGTAAATTTGGTTACATTAAGATACCAAAGATGAACGTTAAACTACCACTGTACGTTGGTGCTAGCGATTCCCATTTAGCCAGTGGAGCAGCTATTTTAGGACAGACCTCAATCCCAGTCGGAGAGATAGACACCAATAGTGTTATTGCAGGGCATCGTGGTTACCAAGGCGCTCCATTCTTCAGAGAAATAGAAAAACTGGACAAAGGGGATACAATAACAATAGTAAATCCATGGGACACCTTAGAATACGAGGTAACAGGGATTGATGTAATAAGTCCTTTCAACACTGATGCTGTAATGATTCAAGAAGGGAGAGACATGATCACTTTAGTCACGTGTCACCCATACCGTAGCGGAGGTAAATACAGATACATCGTATACTGTACAAGAAAAGGAACAAAACCTTCAAGAAAAGGGAATGAGAGCTATCAATTATTAAAGACCTCAACCCAAGACATTAACAACGAAGATAATGTCAGACGTGGTGGAGCATTGCTGTTGGCTTTTCTTTTCCTGAGTGCTTTAGCCCAGGAAATCAAATCCTTCATACAGGAGAGTAGATACAAGAAGAGATCAAAGCAACTCTAATCCAGAGAACACCTTCAAATTCTACTACAGCATTAAACTCTTGAATAATCGTCAGCAAAAGTGTTGAAGAGTTACATACATTAAAGAACAGAGGAGATGAGTTTCATCGCTCATCTTTTCTTTTGAGAAAACCGTTCTCACAATAAACAACAGAGGTGATAGCATGAAAAGAAAAGAAGTAATAACTACAGTGAAAAAGATGGTAGTGTGCTTGGCAATACCTTTAACAATGTCTTTGACGTGTGGAAGTACGACAGCTCTTGCACAGACCACTCCTAAAAGCGAAGCGGTCAATTTAGCACAGACCACCAAAAAGAATTCTAAAAAGAAGAAATTAAATAAGAAGTCTAAGTCTGCTTTAGCCAAGAAGAAATTAAAGAAGAAATCAAAACGTATTTCAAAGATAAGAATCAAAGGCAAAGCAGCAGACAACCACAACAAATTAAAATTAGATTCAAACAATAACCTTGTAATACTAAAAGGACCATACAAAGACTGTAAGCTAAAAACAAACAGTAAAAAGATTAAACTCAACTACTGGGGATTTAGTCCAGCAAACAGCCGATGGGAAATCATCACAAAGAAATCAGGAAAAGCTAAGATAAAAGTAATCAAAAATGGGAAAACAATCAAAGAGTTTAAGGTCATCGTCAAAAAGCCTAGAATAAGTGCAAAGACGACTAAAAACAGTGTAAACCTTAAATTAAAGAATGTTGGTAATCGTTACGGTGTTACACTCCACAATATCAAATGGGTTTTCACACCTGTTAACACAGAGCAGGATAGCAACACAGCTCCAGAGATCCCAAAGACTCCAAGTAACTCCGACACCACTAAAAACGACCAAAACACATCCACAGAGGTCCCAGACAACTCCAACACAACCACAACACCTGGCACTACAACTCCAGAGTCTCCAGACAACTCTGACACTACAATCGTAGAAGGAAGCACAGCGATTACATTAGCCCAGTCCGTTGCTACTACAGCACCAAGTCCAATCACAAACAGACAACGCAGTGCCAAAGTGACCATAATCAAACCAGGTACATACAGAGTACAGGCTACACTTCTAGGAAAGACCTACACTCTAAACAAAACAGTAACAGTACCAGAGATAGATTACAGTACAAGATGGTAAGGCTTAACAGCACAGGACAAAAGAGCGCAATAACTCTCTTTCCCTTTAACTCTAACCAAACTTACAACTAAGAGTTGGACTATCGTTAAAGCTTTAACCCAGACAAGCTACGTTAGAGAACAAAAGTGAAAGGAGGAGATTGCCATGAAAAGACTAACAATAGCAGTAATGTGTTTACTAATGTGCTTTAGCACAGTAATGCCTACCACAGCTTTAGCCAAGTGCGCACACAAAAAGACACAATGGCAAACAACGCAGAGAGCCACCTGTTGTAATACAGGAGTTAAGAAATTAATCTGTAAGAACTGCGGTAAAGTACTTAATAAAAAGACATTACCAAAAGTCTCACATCAGTTCAAGACCTTCCGCACCTGGAAACCATCTTGCACAGATGTAGGATACAAGATGCAATTATGCTCAATTTGTGGAGACATGAGAACAGTGAAATATGGTAAAGCACTTGGTCACAAATGGTCTAGTTGGAAAAAGAATTTCCTAACAGGAAAATACACAAGACATTGTACTAGATCAGATTGTGATGCAACGCAGCACAAGAAATAAAGAAATGCATTCAAAAGAGACGGCTAAGCCAATTTAGCCAAGAAAACGGAAGAGGTAGGTTTCAACGCCTACCTCTTCTTTAGCTGATTAAATCAGCACCCCTGGCATAGCTGAATTAATTAAAAATAACAGCACCTACTAATGCAAATACTGCTGTTAAGTAAACTATGCCAATTAAAACACAAGCTAAGTGAGTACAACAACTCTCTTCCCTTTAGCTTTAATTAAGCTTACAACCAAGAGCCGGGCTATCGTCAAAGTTTTAGCCAAAACAAGCTACGTTGAAGTTAATTAGGGACTAAAAAGGAAAGGAGTGATCGCTATGAAAAGAGCGATAGTAGTGCTGCGCTCTAATGGTCCTTAGTACAGCAATGCATACCACAGCTTTAGCACAACTAAATACAAAAAAGAGTGGTGTGTAAAGATTCAACACAAAACTGTAACTCATAAGAACCAATAGGAGGAGATAGTCATGAAGAAATTAGTAGTAGCCATGATGTGCTTAATGATGTGCTTTAGCACAGTAGTACCTATTCAGGTACATGCATGTTCTGATTTAGTTGCATCAATGTGTCCAAACAGTCCAAGCTCTTACCCAACTTGTGGCGATTGGGAACCGTCGTTTATTGGGCACCTTACAAGTTCTAAAAAAGCTAAAAAGACATACGTTCACGAAACAGCTTGGGAGACTATTCACACAGAATACCTTTACAAGAAAAGCAAAAAAGATTCTAAAACAACTTACACAAAGTACAAAAGAACACATCTCTGTAAATACAGAAGGCATTATGTAAAGGGTTCTAAGAAGTACACAAAAGATGAAATAAATAAAGTTACTTTAGCAAAAGTCGGTACTTCTAAGAAAAAACCTTCAAGTCCTTACAAAAAATGGTAGGTGATTTAAATGAAAAAATTAATGACATGGGTATTATGTGCAGTGATGTGCTTTAGCACAGTAGTAGGTTTTGGCACACCCGTTACCGCTTTAGCCAAGTCTAAGTGCGCTCACAAGCATACGCAATGGGTATCTTTAGTTAAAACTACCTGTACTAAAGATGGTAAAACTGCGTGTGTGTGCAAAGACTGTAATAAAACATTAAAAGTAGTGAAAACACGTCATTATGGACATAGTTTTGTAAACTACTATGTAGCTCCTACTTGTAAAAAAGGAGGGGCTAGAGGGCAATACTGTAAACGTTGTAGAAAAAGAACTATAACAAAATCTTACCCAGCAAAAGGTCATAATTGTAAAATTCAGACTTCTCCTGCTACGTGTACAAATCCTAAAATTGAGATTAAGACGTGTATTCGCTGCGGTGCTAAGTGGGGTTTTACTAAAGGGAAAGCTTTAGGACACAAGTGGCGTAAGTGGACAATTGATCCAAAATCATTGTTAAGAGGTCACAAAGCAAGACTAATAAGGACGTGTAGTCGGTGTGGTAAGAAAGATTACAAGTACAAGTAAAAGTGTAAAGGAGAGATTACTATGAAGAAGTTATTAACAGTAGTACTGTGTGCTTTGATGGTCTTTAGTTCGGTAGTATCTGTTGCTCCTACAACAGCTTTAGCCAAGTCCAAATGTTCCCACAAAAAGACTAAATGGGTAACTTTAGTTAAAGCTGATTGTACACAAGAAGGTAAACGAGCTAAAATGTGCACTAATTGTGGAAAAACTTTAAAGACTGTGAAAGTTAAAAAAACTTCCCACAACCTTAGAAGACAGGTGCGTAAAAAGCCAACCTGCTCTTCCCCAGGCGAAGTAGCTTGGTATTGTACTAACCCAGACTGTATCTACGGTTACAAAAAATACTACAAGACTGAACAAATTAGACCGTTAAATCATAAATGGAAATCTAAGACTTATGCAGCTACATGCACAACGCCAAAGGTTGAAATCTCTATTTGTAGTAGGTGTCATGCACAGGATTCTTTCGTTCAAGGAAAGGCTTTAGGACACAAATGGAGTAAGTGGAAGCTAAGTGCAACAAGTATGGTAAAAAAGAAACCTAAGAAAACAAGAGTGTGCAGTAGGTGTCACAAAAAAGAAACGGTTTACATTAAATAGTAAATTAGGGCATTGGGGTATCGCAGCCCCTTTGCTCCTTAGCAAAGAGATCCTAATAAATCTTTAGCAAAGAGATCCTAATAAATCTTTTTCCTTTAGCTCCGATGAGCTATTAACAAAGAACTTTGGCTAAGAACTTTAGCCAAGTTGTAACTACGTTGAAGCTGAATTGGGGACTAAAAGGGAAGGAGGAAATCACTATGAAGAAGTTAGCTACATTAGTATTGTGTGCAATGATGCTCTTTAGTGCAGTGATGTCAGTAACCACTTTAGCAAAGACCATTAAGTGTGCACATCCAAAAGAAGTTGTAAAAGTAGTGAAAAAAGCTACTTGTACTGAAGATGGTAAAGTAACCTACACGTGTAAAAAGTGTGGTAAGCTACTTAAAACTTCTAAGGTGAAAAAGTTAGGTCACAAATGGAGTGATTGGAAAATTACTTCAAAAGCGAAAAACAAAATGGTTAACATCAGAAGAAGCTGCAAACGGTGTAAGAAAGTGCAGAAACAGACTTGCCCAGGCGTTGGATACTGGGGATGGTATTAAGCAACAAGATGTTATTAATTAAATAAAATTCTAGTAAAAGAACTAACAAAGGAACTCTAGAGAATTAACCAAGAAATAAAATAAAAGAGGTAGGTTTCAACGCCTACCTCTTCTTTAGGGAATTAAAATTTTAATTCCCTCCATTCGTACACTTCTCCAAGTTGGCAATACGCCAAACCATTGCCCACTTTAGCCAAGAGGCTTAAACACACTAAGAAAAGCTCTAGCTAAATAAGCAAAAGGAGAAGAACACATGAATTTCAAAATGATCAAGAGAGGAATGGTGGTAGCTTTAACCACGTTAATCTTGGCAAGCCCAATGCCTGCTTTAGCACAGAAAACTAATGCTTTAGCTCAGAAAACCACAACGCAGGCCCACACCTCACAATGCACCCCGCACATTCTAATTAATGGAAAGGTATCCAACAACAAAAATAAATTAAACTTAGACTCCAATGAGAACTACATTACCCTCAAAGGTGAATACAAAAATTGTAGTCTCAAAACAAATAGTAAAAAGATAAAAATACGTTACTGGGGAAATCTAGGTAAAACCAAAGAATGGGAAGTAATTACCAAAAAGCCCGGCAAAGTTAAAATACATGTTAAACACAAAGGCAAAACAATTAAACGTTTCACAATAATAGTTAAAACACCAAAACTAAAAGTAATAGATTCTGACGACAGTTACGTTGATTTTGAACTAAAAGGAGTAGGCAATAGAGATAGTGAAACGGTACACAAAGTCAAATGGTACTTTGTACCAATCAGTAGTTACGGCTGTAATGAAGGTGTGGTAAAAGACAGCGACAACTGTTCACAAATTTTTCTGACAATCCCAGGCATTTACAAAGTAAAAGCAAAGCTAAATGGAAAGGTCTATAGGATGAAGAAGTCAGTTACATTACTTAGCTTCAAAGATGATTTCAATGTCACGTCATTCGAGAGCACTGAAAGAGTTCTCCCTAGTTATGTCATTGAATCCCTAAGACAACATCACTACACCTTTAGCATTGTCGGCAAGAAAGCCTTGGATCACTTTAGCCAAGGCATCTCTGCCGAGCACACAGTCTCAGGAATTCACGATTTAGACAATAGAAGAATTGTAGTAAGCGACACAAGTGCAGTAGTCGTACTACATGAGATTGGTCACTTTGTCTCCTGCAGTTTCCAAAAGGTCAAAGGAGAAAATCTAACACAAACAAAAGAGTGGAGAGAGATCTACAATAGCGAAAAAAGTAAGTACGTTTCAAAAACAGACTTTGAAAGAGTGAAAGATGTCTACGCAGCTACAAGTCCAAATGAATTCTTCGCAGAGTGCTTTCAGCAATACTATCTTGCCCAAAACACTTTAGCCAAGAACTGTCCAAAAGCCTACAGTTTTATCCAAAGAACAATGACAAAGGATTTTCCTCAAATCTCCGGAACACTGTGGTGATTTAACCCAGTGAACCGCACACCCTCCACATTCTCCGCACCTTTAACACCAAAAAGAGGATTGAAATGGCAGTACTGACAGTATCTTTAGATCACGAGAGCAAAGCGAACATTACGAATTTCAATCTCCAACAATTTAATTTACTAGTTAGGTAAGTGTCACAGCTTACCTATACTTTTGTAAACCCTTGAAAGGGCAAAAGTAGTAAGCGAATTGGCATTCAGTTTACTACAAAGTCCAAACAAGGTCTTTACACAATGAAAGGGGAAAGGAGTGATTGATATGTCACCTTGACCACTTAAAGTTTATTAACAGTTTTAGAACAGTTTTAGAACACACACTGGGTAAGCTACTAGAACGGAAACTTAAGTAAACTTTAAGTATACTTTTAAGCAACTCAAATGCTTTAGCAAATCTTAGATTTTAAGTCATTCTTGACATTCGAGTCACAATGTTCTAAAAGATTTAAAATCAAAGACTTAAAATTAAAGATTTAGGATTAAAGATTTCAAATTACCCAGTAACTTCAATTCTGTTCTAATCAAGATTAACATGGAGGAATAGTAATTGAAAGGAAATCAAAAAGAATTAAATAACACGATGACAAAGGTGCTAAAAAGGATTGCAATCATAGTTACCTTCGCTTTTGCAATCATAAGCACCACTAACGCCATGAAGGCTGGTGGTGCTTTAGCCCCGGAAACTGCGCAAGCAGCAACAATGAATTACCACAACGGTGGTGGTTCTGTCTATGGTGTACCAGGAAGACACCCTGGTAAACCATGGTTTCTGTTCAACGTCACCGGAGGCGGTGCTAACATGGGAACCGAAGCCTTCTGTCGTAACCAGTCCAAAGGAGCTACCCACGGTATTTCAGTTAGGGTAAATTATAGCACGGGACCTAGCCATGCCTTAAAGGCATTAACTTGGTATTTCAAATACCACCGTAATGGAACAGGTCGTAGAGCGTGTCAGGCTTTCATTTGGGCAAAAGGTAGATACAGTGCCATGGCAAATGGGTACGAAAAGTACTGGAAGTCAATTGCAAGCACAACTGGAGTTGGATACGTAATTTCATACACAGCTAGTAGCTCACACGAGCAGGGATGGTATGGTTACAAATATGTAAAACCAAAACCAGAGTATGATTACATTAAGTATCAAACAACCCTTAACCTTAAGTACACATACAAGCTTAAGGTAGTGAAGAGAGATTCCTTAACAGGCAATCCAATTCAGCAAGGTGCTTTCAAAATCTCACTTGATGGAAAAAGAATCAAAGTTAAGAAAAAACCTACCATCTACACCAAAAATGGCTACGTAATAGTGGAAGGTCAGTTACCTTTCAAAAAGAAGATTACGTCAGATAGGTTTAAGTACTGTAAGAACTGGAATATCTTAGAGAAAGATACAAAGGAATCACTTAAGAATAGTGTATTCCACGATAAAGCCAGTGCAGTCAAAGCGGCCAAAAAGAACTTCAAAGAAAAGAAGGAAGCCTACAGGGAGAAGATCAAAGAGAGCATTCACAAATGGAATGTCGAAGAGGTACAGGCTCCTATAGGTCATTTCTTAGTTAAAGGAAGAACTAAAATAGTGAGGACGTCAAAGAATGCTGGTATGCAAACAGTTTACTTTGATGACCAACCAGCATTAACCACGGTAAAAGTGAAGAAATCCGCTGCAAACCCTAGCCTTAAAATACCTTTGAGTGGTGCTAAGTTTGCTCTTTATGCAAATGGAACAATCGCAACAAGTGATACTACTTGGTTGTCCCTTGGAGGTAAAAAGGTAGGAAAAGGTACTTTGTTAGCTACAGGTACCACAGACAGCAATGGTAATCTCACATTTGCCACAAAGGTTTATCCTGGAAGTTACTACATTAAGGAGTTAAGTCCACCAGATGGTTATCTTCCTAGTACAAAACTGTACACCTTCACTTTAGCACAGAAACGTACCTCAGAGCCAACAAGTCTTGAATACGTCTGTAAAGTTCCAAACAACGAGATCTTCGGACACATTAAAATTAAGAAGACTAAAGGCTTTAGCAAAGAACTCGAAGGCAATGTGTCATTCAAGATCACAGCAAATCAGAAAGTGACCTTTGGAGGAAAAACCTACAATGCTGGAGACACTGTACAAACAATCACAACAGATAGCAGTGGTATTGCAACATCAATGAATCTGTTTCGAGGTTCATACACTGTAACGCAGGTCAACACTAGCAAAGACAGTGTTAAGACAAAACCATGGACTGTTACAATTGACGGTGTCACCAATAAAGAGTTTAGCTACGACAAGAATGACGTACAGTTTACAATCAAAAAATACATGCAGAAGGACAAAGAGGAAGCAAAACCAGAAAAGAATGCTGTTTTCCAAATTCTGAAAGCAGATGGCAACGCTGTTGTAGGTACAATCACAACAGGAGAAGACGGTGTAGGTACATACACTACAGCAACAAGTGGTAATAAAGAGTTAGTTTACGGTGAGAAATACATTCTCCACCAGACTAAAGGTGCAGAAGGCTATGCTTTAGCCCAGGACACTAAGTTCATTCTGAACGATGCGTTGAACCGTCAGGAATACGCATTCTCTTTCTTGGATGTTAACAATACGTGTATTTTACTTAAGTACAAGGTCGATCCTGTAACAGGAGAAAAATCTCCAGAGAAAGACGCTAAGTTTGAAATTACAGAGATTGGAGAACCAACAGATCCTAAATCCTCTAATAATTCCACTTTAGCCCAGTCTTCCTCTAACACAGAGAAGAGTACAGACGATGGTACAAAGAGCGTAAGCAATTCTACAAAGAGTGCAGATGACACAAGCGAAGACAGCTCAATCGATCCTGCATGGAAAGATGTTTTGGGTAAAAGCAGTGCGAAGACTACTAGCGACTCAGATACAAATGATACCGCAGGATCCACTGGCAACAATACAGGTTCATCAGGAACAACAGGTGGTGATACAGCCCCAGAAGCTACCACACAGGCTGCAGAAGCCACAACAAAAGCAGAAGAGGCTACAAAACCTGAAAGTGGTGATCTCGATCCAGACTACACAAATGAAGATGTTCTCACTTTAGCCACGAACGATGCTGGTATTATTAATCTCTCCGAATTAAATCTCGGTACAGGTAAATACAAAATACATCAGGTAAGTGGTGAAGAAGGTTACACTATGACCGGAGACATTACCATTAGAGTAGACGAAGATGGAAAGATCTACGAAGGAGACGAAGTCAAAAACACACTACAAATTGTCCGTAATGACTACAGTGAGAAGAACGTTGTTAGCATTCACAAAACCATGTCTGACGACGACGGTAATAAGGACAATGAAGCAGGTGCTGTCTTTAGTATTTTCAAAGCAGACGCTAAACGTAGCGACGGCAGTGCTATCACTGACATGGCAACAGCTTTAGCCAAGCTCCCTACCACACAGTTGAGACAGGAGTTCGTTTCTGCTTTAGCCAAGGAAGATGTGCTCGGTACAATTACGACTGACTCCGATGGCGATGGTTCACTTGAGTTACCAAAAGATGTCGGAGAGTTCGTTGTTCTCCAGACAGTGGGAACACCTGGCTACACCCTCACAGATGCCGCCTTTAGCAAAAACTTTAGCAAAACGAATGAGGACAAGAAATTAACTGTTACTGAAAAAGGTAATAAGATTTACTCATTCAGAGCAAACGATGCTAAAGAGCACAAAGAAAGAGTTAACGTTCTTAAGAAGAAGAGTGACGACGAAGGTGCTACAACAACACCAGAAAAAGACGCTGCCTTCCAAGTTATTGATTTAGGTATTCTGCAAGAAAGCGGAATTAATCTTGACGAACTTAAGAGCTTAAACACTTTAACCAAGTGCAAGGCTTTTGCAGCCAAATTACCTAGCAATGCTATCATTGGAGTAATGACAACCAATGCTGAAGGTAAGAGCGAAACAGCTCTACAGGTTTCAAGCGTAGTCACAAAAGCTACCAATGCAGGTAAGGACGATAGCCAAACATTCACAGAGGACAACAGTACTGAGGACAATACCGAAGATGATTTCACTGATGAAGGTGCCGACGACGAAGACGACAACGCAGAGATCGTAAGTGGTGATAATGACACCGATGATGGAATGGACGGTGACGATTCATACAACGATAACAGCAACACAGTTCCAAACGATCCAGATGACGATCAGATAGCAGCAGATGGTAATAACTCAGCATCGACTGAAAACGATCCTACAGCGGACAAAGGTATTACAGATTGGAATGCCAATGTACACACAAAAGGTTTCGTAATCATTCAGACAGATGGAGATGCTAAGTACAAAATCATACGACCTATCTACTCAAGGGACGCTGTTGATCAAAACTCCCCAAATGCTGGAAAAGAATCACAACTTGTAAAAACAAGAAGTAAAGATCCAGATACAGGAATGGATGTAATCTCATACTCCTTCCACGCTGTTGACAATTTAGCCAAGGTCCCTGTGCAGCTCACAAAGATGAAGAGAACTGCCGTTACGGATTCTGGTGACGTTTTAGCCCCGGAAGCCAATGCAGTCTTTGGATTGTATCAGGAAGACACATCAGGCTTTGACAAAGAGATCTGTAGATTTACAAGCAATGCCAATGGTATCGCAACAAGTAGACCTGTACCAATGGGCTCGTACAAGCTCAAACAGATTAGTGGTGAGGACGGATACCAGACTTTAACAAGCAGAACTTTTGTAATCACAGAAGACGATGTTAGTTCAAACGATGGTGAAGAAAAGCCAATCAATCTCAATGAGAGAATTAATGATGGAGAATCCTTCATTGATAAAGAGACCACTGTCTCTTTCAAAGTAATCAAAAAGTCCTCAGAAAAGGGATTTAAAGAGCACAAAGGAGAACAACAGTTGTTGAAAGGTGCGATCTTTGAAATCTACAAAAAGGCTGACTTCGATTTAGCAAAGGGAGCTCCGAAGGAAGGTAAAGACTACCACAGAATGCTGTATACTGACAAGAACGGCGAAGCCGGGTGTCAGTTGGAATTCGGAGATTATGTACTGTACGAGAAGACAGCTCCTTTAGGTTACTTGATTGACGAACCTGCCACAGCATTCACTTTAAGTGCAGACACAACTACAATCGAGACAATTGAGAATGTGAAGTCAAGACGCTTTACACTCACTAAGACGGACACACCAATCTATGGAGAAATCCAAGGCTTCAAACATGGTGAGATCTTAACCAAGTTCGATAAAGAGAATGGTGAGTTTGTTTACGAAGATCAGAAAGAAGATACCAAAGTAATCAACTCCAGCACATACACTGGAATTGCCGGTGCAGTCTATGCTCTTTACGCTAAGTCTGACATTGTAAACGACAATGGTGAAGTTGTGTGGAAAGCTGGAAAAGAGATCTCAAGGGCCACCTCAGGTAGCGATGGTAAATTTGTTTTCACCAATCCTGAATGGGAAAAATCAACTACAATGACTAGCGACAAAGAGTTCTGGTGCGGAGAGTACTACTTCAAAGAGATTAGTGGTCCGGAAGGATTCACTTTAGACCAGAACACCTACGACGTAATCGTAAGTTGGAACGAATCCGACAAAGACCTCAACACTGATGATCCTATGTTAGATAAGGACGGTTTCGACGATAGTGACGATATTCACACAGTTGGTAACCACATTCTCACAACTGGCGAAAAGCTTAATCCTTTGATTAAAAATGCTAAGACAGTTGAATTTACATGGAAAAAAGTTCCTGCAGGTTCAGTAGATGTTTCAGTCGACTCAAGAGACAATAGTAAACCGGCAGGAGATGTTTGGCTGTACGATGACGGTAAAGGTAACATTACCATTTCCTCGTGTACAGACAATGCTGTTATTATCTTTAATGCCTTCAGTCAAGGAATGTTCAAAGACTGTACTCAGTTACAACATGTTTACTTCGACAACATTAATACGTCACAGGTACGTAACATGAAAGAGATGTTTAGTGGTTGTACCGCTTTAGCCGAGTTAGATATCAGTAGCTTTAACTTTGCTCCAGTTTGGTGGACAGATGGTATGTTCTCAGGATGTACTAAATTAAAGTCAATCTATTCAGCTGGTATCCGACAGGGAGATAAAGACGGAGAAGTACAGTTAATTCCATTCTCGATCTCAGCCATTCCTCTTAATAACTTCTGCGAAGATAAGAAGCACACAGAAGGATCTAAGTTCACTGCTGGAGATTTCCAGTTTACAATGAAGTATATTAGATCTGATGGTGCTGAATCCGGAGGAGTATTTAGCATAGTTGATGTTGCAGACGAAGTTGAGAGTTTCGTCTCTGATGGTCCTTGGAGTAAGGATATGAAAGAAGTAACTATTAACTTCAAGAATGGTACAGTTAAAGATTTAGCCTGTGGAAGTATCACAGTACCAATCACTGTAATTAGTCCAGACGATCTTACAAATGATCTCAAGATCAATAATCATCCTGTTAGAGTAACTAATGTTTACGAGCAGAGACAGAGTATTTCAGTTAATACTTTGAAGGTCGATGCAGCAACGCAAGACTCTTTGGATGGAGCAGTCATTGGTATTTACGCATTGCATGATATTTACAATGCTAAAGGAGAGGTAATTGTAAAGGCTGGACAGTTAATTCAGAAACGACAGTCTGATACTGAGTACGGTGGAGTTCTGTTTACTGACTTACCAACTGATGTCTATGTGGCACCAGAAGATAAGGGTAAAGATCTCTACGAAATCAGAGAGATTACACCTCCACCAGGATACAATGGAACTGACGTTAAGTACAGATTCAAGGCGGGTTGCGATGACAATGTTCATGTAGAATTCAAACACACATACAGTGGTGACAAGGGTATCATTGATGAAAATGGTAATAAAGTCACATCTGATGAAAGTGCTGTTTACTACGATGATTGTGGAGTCTTCTCTAATACAGAGAAAGAAAATCTTACAATTCAGAAGCTGTGGTCAAAGGACAAGGAGAAAGACCGTCCTAAGGCAGTTACATTTAGAATTTACAAAGGGCAAGATTCTAGAAAAGTCTTAGTAGAGACAGTAACATTAACAGCAGTAAACAACTGGACCTCTGATGTCAATTTCATCACAAAGGCTCAGGCAGCTAAGATGTCTGACAAAGAGTTTAAGGAAACCTACACAGTGGAGGAAGATGTTCCAGAAGGTTACAATCACGATGAAAAGAACGATTTAGTTCTGGATCGGATTAACAAAAAGCCAGTCATTCGAGCTAATAATATTGGTACAAATAAAACTGAAGCTACCATCAAGAAGGTTTGGAAAGACAACAACGACGCAGCTCACAAACGACCTACTTCAATTAGAGCACAGCTTTATTGTGATGGTAAGAGTATGGGACCTGGTTACATTGTAACTCTACCAGATGAAAATGGTAAGTGGGAAAGAACTGTCAGATCTCTCGAAAAATATGATACCAAAACTTTTGAAGAGCATGACTACACATGGAAAGAGATTTATGCTGGTACAGTAACAGGCAACAAAGGTACAGGTTATGTAGACACCTACACAAGAAGTACAGATGATGAGACAGAAATAATACTTACCAACACTCTTGACACTGGAGCACATGTTAAGAAGATTTGGGATGATAATAACAATGCAGCCAAGATTCGACCAAGTGAGGTAAAAGTACAACTTTACCGAAACGGTGTCAATTTAGGACAGGGTTATCAAGTTACTCTAAATGAGGCTAACCACTGGACAGGAAACATCGACAATCTCGATTACGAGGACAAAGATGGCAATAAGTACACATACTCTTGGAAAGAAATGGATGCTGATTGGTTAGCGAAAGACGATGCAATTACATACATTGGTTACAAAGCTAAATATGAAGCAACAACCATAAACGATCAGGAGACTACAGTAATTACTAACACAGTAAATACCACTGGTAATGTCTCGGTCTACAAAGAACTCGACAAGAATGATGTCTACTTTAGCCACGGAAATCCGACTTTCACGTTCCACTTACGAGGAACCGACTGGAAGGGTAACAAGCTTGATTTAGCCAAGTCTGTTACTTACACAGAAGATGATGTTAAACAATCCACTGGGGACAAGATCCGAAAGGAAGCTATCTTCCCTGGAGTAGAAATGGGAACTTACACTATCACAGAAAGTGGTATGGAAAATCTCTATCAGTTTAACAAAGTAAGTACAGAAGGTGACAACACCAGAATCGGAGACGATGGTAAGAGTGCAGTAATCACTTTAGGCAAGGACACAACTACTGGTAAGTTCTACGCTACAGGAACAGCAACCTTCTACAATACCTCAATCAGAGGAAGTATTAAGATTGTTAAGTACGAAGACGACAGTAAGTCAAAACCTTTAGCCGGAGTAACATTCTCCATTGCAGACAAAGATGGTAAAGAGATTGGAACAGCAACTACTAATAAAAATGGTGAAATCAATTTCACTAATTTAAAACGTGGTAAATACACTCTGAAAGAAACCAAGACAGTAGCAGGACATTCCTTACTGTCTAAACCTTTCACAGTTAATATTCCAACCACTTTAACCAAGAAAGCTGCACAAGAGCAGAAAGCAGATTTAACAAAAGGTAAGTACAATAAGACAAACGATACTTATGACTTCTATGATTTAACATACACAGTCGTAAATAATCCAAAGTTAAACTTACCTCCAACAGGTGCTAAAGATGAACTCAAGAATTACTTACCAATCCTTCTTGCTATGACTGCAATCGTTGGAGTAGAAGTAAGAATCACTTTGGGTAAAAGAAGGCGACCACACTAAGAGGTGTCGGACTGCCTTCCGGCATGACCGATTTAGCACAGAAAACAAAGCGAAGGTAACAATGCTTTAGCTCAGAAAAATGAGAGAATGGCATAGGTGCTTTAGCACAGAAAAAACAATCCCAGAGAGTCTCAACGCTCTCTGGGATTTTGAGGGAATTAAAATGTTACTAAATTTAAAATGTAAAAAGTGACTCAACGTATGACAGTCGAGTCACTTGTAATAAAAAGAATTTAGCAAGTGTGACTTTTCTGTATTTTGTATGTACTTATTATTTGGCTATATAAAAGATTTTTACAGTATCATATTTGTGTATATATTTGATAATTCACAAATGAGACTTATAATAGAAATAATTAACATAATTTTTTCATAACTACTCATTTTAATTCCCTCCTTTCTGCAAAAATACAGAAAAGAGGTTTTATACTAAATCTTTTGTAGAATAGCATATCTTTTTTGTTATTTCAAGTCTTTCTTGACTTTTTATCTTAATTATAGTACATTTAATTTAAGTAAAAGGATTAGTGTGGCTAAAGACTATTTCATTTACTTATTATCTTGGCTAAAGCTGTTGGTGTCCACTAACAGCTTTTTTAATTGTAACGAACTTTAAAGTGCTTTAGCTCAGAAGATGAGAGAATGACATAAGTGCTTTAGCACAGAAAAAAATAATCCCAGAGAGTCTCAACGCTCTCTGGGATTTTGGTGGATTAGAATATTTTTTAAAAGGAGATTTGATGTTTGAAATAAAATCTCCTGAAATAAGTGATTTAAATAGGGCTAACTCTTATTTGAAATATTTATTGTCTGGGATATATTAAATATTTTTATTATTAATAAAATTAAATCGTCATATTCTAATCCTCCCATTTACCTTAGAAAAAACAATCCCAGAGAGTCTCAACGCTCTCTGGGATTTTTAGGAGTGATTAAAATGTAGTTAAAGAAGATTTTGCCTATTACAGCTAAATCTTCTACATTTAGTATGGCTAAAGGCTATTTCATATCTATTATGTTTAATATCTACTTAGTTATACTTTATTGTTATGTATATTCTTTTAAATTATTATTTTGTGTTTTAATACTATATACATTTTAATTATTGAATAAATTAAATTCATAATTGCTACTATTATTCTAAACGTATTATAAAAATTCATTTTATCACTCCTATTTCTTAGATATGAAATAGGACTATTTTATACTAAACTTTGTTCACTATAGCATATTATTTTTGTAATTACAAGACTTTTCTTGACTTTTTCTATATTTTTTAGTATCATAGTTTTGATAGGTGATTAATTAGTGTGGCTAAAGGCTATTTATTTACTTATCTGCTTGGTTAAAGCTGTTGGTGTCTGCTAACAGCTTTTTTAATTGTAACGAATTTTAAAGTGCTTTAACTCGGGAAATGAGAGAATGGCACAAGTACTTTAGATAGAAAAAACAATCCCAGAGAGTTTCAACGCTCTCCGGGATTTTTAGGAGTGATTAGAATGTAGTTAAAGGCTATTTCATATCTATTATGTTTAATAATCTGCTTAGTTATGTTTTATCAGTATGTATAGCTTATTAATAAAATTAAATCGTCATATGTCATATTCTAATCCTCCTATTTACTTTAGAAAAAATAATCCCAGAGAGTTTCATCGCTCTCCGGGATTTTTGCTGGGAAATAAACTTTAACCCAGCTTGAAATCTTCACAAAATAAAGATACTGTTGCAGCAGTATCTTTACTTTACATGACATTTATGTACTGAGTTAAAAATAATACTACAGCAATTAAAATGGAAATTAAAATGGATCTTAATAACTTTTTCATTGTCTGTACCTCCTGCGAAATTTATCTTAATGGCAGGAGGGTGTAAGTTCTTGCCATTAAGATAAAACCACAAGAGACTTTTACATCCTTAGTGACTGCATCGTTAGAACTGCTATGACACAGCATTACATTCGAGTAAAACCTAACGATGTTTTCATTTAGATGTGTTGTAATAAATGTTTGTGTAAATTTTGTGAAGATTTTAAAAAATAAATTAAAGTATTTCTGAGTCTCATACAATACTCCAAGCACTTTAGCCAAGAAAAAGCTAAAATGCTTTAACTCAGAACAATCCCAGAATGGTTTCAACGCTCTCTGGGATTTTATGGGATGTTAAAAAATGATTTAGTGAATGTGGCTAAAATTCACTCAGTATTTATATTTATTAGCTCAGCCTATCATGTTTGTTACTTTTTATTTTTAATTTAGTGTTTTTATCATAATATGCTTTAATATATAATGTAAATTTTTAGCATCCCATTTTAATCAATACTATTTTAACACAGTGGTACTTGACTTTTACAAGTACCGGAGTTAAACTAAAAATGATGGCAATGTTGAACAAATTGTTCGTACTAAAACCATACACTTTAAACACAACAAGAAAAGCTAGGAGATACAAATTGTCATTTTCTAGCTTTTCTTGTATTTATTAAAATTAGTATAATCCCAGAAGATGTCAAAGTCTTTTGGGATTTTTCTTTATTCAGCTTTAGCCCAGGAATTCATTTTAGCTCAGGAGTTCACTGCTTTAGCCAAGACAACGACATTAGAACTTTAGCCAAGGAGGTGATTTATTTGTTAAAGTATTTGCGATATAATTTCGGTAAAAGAAATAAAGATGTAAACAAGATGGAAAATCTGACCAAAGAAAGACAGCTAGAGATAGAAGATTTAGTTAATAGTCTTTTAAAACAAAATGGATATGATGATAACAAAGATGATTATGTTAATATTTCTGGTTTCATTAGTAGACTTGGGTTTAATGTCGGAACAACAGAGTTAAATAATGATGAGGAAGGATTTGTTGTTATTCGTGTAAAAGATTATCCAAGAACTGATGATTTAGGTGATAAAGTTATTGGTGTAAATAGAAATTTATCTTTTGAGATGCAACGTTTTATAATTGCCTATGAATATGCATATTCTGTTTTAAAATATAAAAAGATGGATTATTTTTCACATAGAAAAATAATTAAAGAGAAAACAAAAGAAGAACCTGATGTTTTGTATTTCGCCAAAGCTTTATTAATTCCAAGATTTTCTTTTGAACGAATGCTAAAACGTTTAAGATCTAATGGTACTATTGGCAATGCTCTTATTGCACAACTTGCTTCTATTTATAAGGTTCCAACAGGAGATATTATAAATCGTATTCTAGATTTAAAGGAGCTAGAGGAAATAGATAAAATGTAATCTCAGAAGATGTCAAAGTCTTTTGGGATTTTTCTTTATTCTGCTTTAGCACAGGAATCCATTTCAGCCAATGAGTTTCCGCTGCTTTAGACCAGACAACAACGTTAACAAAGGAGGTGATTGATTTGTTAAAGTATTTGCGATATAATTTCGGTAAAAGAGATAAAGAGGTAAACAAGATGGAAAACTTGACCAAAGAAAGGCAGTTAGAAATAGAAGATGTCGTAGCAGATTTGTTAGTAAATTTCGGATACAATAATGAAAAAGATACTTGTTTAAAAATTATTGCATTCGTTCAAAATCTAGGATTTAATCCTGGTAATTCAAATTTTGATGAATCAGTAGATAGTATGATAATTATTCGTGCAAGTGACTTAGAAAGAACAGATACATTTGGTGATAAAATTATTGCCGTAAATAATAATCGTAGTTTTGAAAGAAAACGTTTTCTTATCGCTTACGAATTTGCCTGCTATATTTTAAATCACAAAGGAGAAAAATTCTTTAAACACACAAAGAGAGCATCTGTCTGTGAAGAAAACTTATCTTATTTTGCATTAGCATTATTAATGCCAAAAACTTCATTCAAACAGTATTATAACAAATTAAAATCAAATGGAACATTTGGTAATAGTTTAATAATTCAATTATCTTCTGAATATCAAGTTGCTTTAGAAAATGTTTCTCAGCGTATTCAAGATTTAAAGGAGTTAGAGGAAATAGATAAAATGTAATACCAGAAGATGTCATAGTCCTCTGGGATTTTTCTTTATTCTGCTTTAGTCCAGAAGCTTTTAGTTTAGTTCACTTTAACCAAGTGAGTTCTAAAAGGTTTTAGCAAAATATAAAAACAATCCCAGAGAGTTTCATCGCTCTCCAGGATTTTTGTTTGACTAGAGTAATTCAACTTTAGCCAGGCATTAATTTTATTTATTTTCATTTTTATATTTTATTTCTAGCCGAATAGATTATAGTGATATTAGCACTCAGTACTTGTGATACTTGCGTGTTAATCTCTAAAGTTGATTACAGTAGTGAAACACATTGCAATACCGCAAAGGCATATTTTTAATTTTCACTCATTATTTCTACTTATACCATGTAAGTGAGTGCTAATCCTAAAGCTATGATAAAACACATTGCAATACCACAAAGGCATACTTTTAATTTTCACCCATTGTAATCACCTTCTTTAAATAATTGTGTTTATATTATAACATTTAAAGAAATAAGGTTAAGAAAATATTTTGAAAATGAAAATAGAATTAGACTCTACTAAAGTCTAGCAATCCCAGAAGATGTCACAGTCCTCTGGGATTTTTCTCACTCTGCTTTAGCCCAGAAGACTTTAGTTTAGCTTACTTTAGCCCAGTGAACCCGGATAGGCTACAGCACAACAAGCACTTCACAGAGATATGAATATGCGCTTTAGTATAGAAAAACAATCTTATAAGATATCACAGTTATCTAGGATTTTTAAATACTATTATTATTTAATGTATTTTTAATATAGATAATTCAATAGATTATTACATGGTAAACATTTACGGTAAGGGACATGACTATTTTAGTATTGATAAAATATTTAAAATGTTATATCCTATAATTATTACTAAAGAGAGGTTACATTATGAAAATTAGAGTAGATGCTTTTCTAAATCGTCCTTTTATTAAGGCTGTGTTGCTCAGTGTGTCTACATTACTTATTGGTGGGATTTGTTCTGCACTTGGTAATTGGGATTTTAGAGGAGATACATTTTTTATATTCAAAGTTATATTTTTATTAAACATTTCAATAATTTATCTTATTTTATTAGCTTATTATAGTACAAAAGAAACAAATGAAAGAAAAACAGTTGATATTTGTTGTAAACAAAATAAAGCTTTTGAGTCTATTATGACAGATTTATTAAATTTATATAAGAAAAATGCAGAAGGTGCAAATAAAGTTATAAGGCATATTATACATGATGGAAATGTAAATTTAGATTTATGGAATTTTGATGATGCTTGCTTTTTAGTGTGTCAATCAGTTTATTCTTTGTTATGTACTGTTGGAACTGGTAAAGATTTTGAAGTTATTTACGACCGATTAGATGAGAGTGTAAAACCTGAAATAGAAATTTATGCCAACTCTTATGCTAATAAAGACAAAAAGAAACCATCAGTATACAAACAAAGAAGAAACATACAGGATGATGATTTTCATGATACTGAACTTTTTAGGGAGAATCAATCTGACACAGAAATAATATTAGGAAGTGAAGAAATAGATAAAGTTTTTGGACATAGGACTAAAGGTAAAAGAAATAAAAATAAAAACAAATATAATCAATATATCGCAATACCAGTTTTTTGTAATGATGAAAAAATGATTGGGTTATTTGAAATTGTTTGTTTAAATAAAACATGTCTTGGCAAAACAAAAGAAGAGATAGATGAAATCATATCAAAATACTTTAGAACTTATGCTTATTTTATATTAGTACTACATAAACTAGAAAAAGCATTAGTAACACAACCTTAAAATTTTGATGATTTTATAGAAGGTGATTTTATGGAAAATATTAAAAAACAAACAAAATATTGCACAAGAATACTATATGGAGATAATGGTAAAAAAATAGAAGTTTCTGTCATTTATAACCCAGACAAATACACTGAAGAATACGTCAGAGAAATGCAAGAAGAATTTACAAAAGATTCAGAAGAAATAAGAAAGAAGTATTTTTCTACAAACATTCAATTAGAAAGAGTACAAAATAGAACTTTTTTCGATTTACTCAAAATCTTCATTCAACGTACAAAAAATAAATTAAAAATTAAAACAACATTAGCTAAAGATAGGTTATAATCAATAAGGGCTAAAGTTAAATAATTTAATCCTACTTTAGCCCAGAACTCTCATAAAAATAAAGTATCTGCGGTAGTGTCAAATCCCACTTTAGCCCAGTACCTTGTATAACTAATAAAAATGAAAAAGGAGAGATAAAAAATGAAAAAATCAACAATGCTAGCAACAGCAGCCTTTGCTGTCCTATTAGGGTTATTTGTCCCATGTACCTCTCACGCCACCGAGATAAAAGACACAGACCCAACAACAGTGCAATGGGACAAGGCTACAGTAACAAATGAGACTGATGATTTGGACAGAGCATACCAAGTTTACACTCTGCCAAGTACAAACTATGATTCCTACGATGATGCAGTCAATGGTTTAGCAAAGTCAATAGTAGATGCCACTGCTGATAGGAAAGCAAATTATTTTTGGATAAGACTTCCTTTTAATGTAACAACAGATAAAGTCATTTCAGACAAATCTGATATGTCAATTGAAATTAAAGATAAGATTGATTCATGGATCCGTTTTGGTGATAATATGACCAAAAGAGAGATCCTTTCTTTTTCTGGTTCTGACTGGAAGAAACATGAAAATTTAAATTCTTTTTACTCTTCAATCTTCGATTGGGAAAAAAATGATAATGGATACTCAGGAACATTGAGTTGTGAGATTCGCTATCAGTCAAAGTACGATTTCACTGAATACGAAACAAAATGCCTCAATGCCATTAAAGAAATGAACGTAGATGGCAAGTCAGACTATGACAAAGCTTTAGCCCTGTGTAAATGGGTTAACAAACACATCAAATACAAGTCTTCAGAAGTATTCCTTGGCGACCAAAGTGGTATGCAGGGAATGATGGAAGGTTGGGGAGTTTGTAATGCGTATGCAACCTTAACTTGTTACCTTGGACGTTGTCTTGGTTTAGATGTTCTCTACGAAAGTGGAGACACTTGGAATGATCGACATTCTTGGGATTTAGTCAAGATTGATAATGAATGGTATTACATAGATCCAACTAATACTAAAACAGAAGAACATTTCCATTCCGAATTTCTTCAGGGTAATGATTGGTTAAAATGTGAAATAAAAGAATTAGATGACCAGTTTAAAGATTATGCTAAACTTTACAATGTTCCAGATATTAGTTATGCAAATAAACATAATAATTGTGAACATAACTGGGTACACGGATCAGTTACAAATCTTACAGAAAATCTTAAAGATTCTACATGTGATTTACCGTATTGGGTTTCTCTTGTGTGTACTAAGTGTAATGCCTACAAATGGGAATACTACAAAGACCCAAAAGGTCACACACCTGGAAAAGTAATCAGAGTAGACAGAGAAGCCAACTGCTACACAGAAGGACTTCAAGTTAGAGAGTGTACAGTATGCGGAAAAGGCTACTGGGAAACCATCCCAATGACACAACACCACTGGGTAGATGGTAAGTGTACTATCTGCGGAGATGAGTGCACGCACACATACGGAGAAAAGACAATAGTCACACCTGCCACCTGCACTACATACGGTTCATACACAAAAACGTGTACTACATGTGGTTACGTCCTCAAAGGACAGATTCCAAAAACGCAGCACAACTACGAATGGAAAGTAACAACACCAGCCACCTGCAACAGCACAGGAGTTGAGACCAAAACCTGTACTAATTGCGGAAAGACCAATGGACAAAGACAAATCCCAGCAACTGGAGAACACAATTGGGAGACAGTCGAAACAATCCCTGCCACCTGCACCTCTAAGGAAAAGCAGAAACAGGAGTGTACTGTCTGCCACACCACAAGAACAACAATCAATGAGAACTCCCACTACGCTGACCACACATGGACAGAAGGAGACGGAACAGTCACCTGTACTAAGTGCGGATGGGAACATACACACAGATGGGTAGAAGACACTAGCAAAACAGTCCCTGCCACCTGTACTTCCGAAGGTAGTAAAACTTACTACTGTACTGCAGACTACAAAGACTACGATCAAGAGGTACATAAGTGCCACAGCACAAAGACTGAGATTTTAGCCAAGACTGCTCACCACTGGGTGAACGGTGTCTGCACAGAATGTGGTGCCACCCATGAACACGACTGGCAGGAACAGACCTCTTTAACCAAGTCCCCTACGTGTATCAAAAAAGGTAGCAAAACCTACAAGTGTTCCAAGTGTGGGGAAACAAAGGTCGAAGAAATCCCAGCAACCGGACACACCTGGAAAATCCACCAGATAGCCACAAACAAATCAGAGTGTAAGTGCTCAGTATGCGGAGCAACAAAAGCACATGATTTAAAAGTAGTCTCAAAAGACCCAGCCACGTGTACTAAGAAAGGAATCATTCACTACGTCTGCAAAGACTGTGGAAAGAAGGTAAGAGACAATGACCCAGACGCACCAGCCCTCGGACATGATTGGAAGAATCAGGACGGTACGTGTAGTCGATGCAACGCACAGCACACACACAATTGGGGCGAGTGGAAGACAACAACGCCAGCAGACTGTACAACTGAAGGCGAAGAAGTCAGACAGTGTAATACGTGTCGTTTCGAAGAGACAAGAACTTTAGCCAAGACGGATCACCAGTGGGGAGAATGGAACATCACAACAGAACCAAGCTGTACCACAGAAGGTGAAAAGGTCAGACAGTGTGAAGTATGCCAGAAGACAGAGACTAAAAAGCTAGAGAAGACAGCACATGTCACAGAGGTAGTTGGGGCAAAAGAGTCCACGTGTACCACAGCAGGCTACTCAGGCGATGAAGTCTGCAAGCACTGCCACGAAGTAATCAAGAAGGGGCATAAGTTAGCTTTAGCCCAGCACCAGTGGGGAGAGTGGAAGACAACAACACCAGCAAGCTGTACACATGAAGGCGAAGAAACCAGACAATGCAAGAACTGTCAGGAGACAGAGACTAGAAAGTTAAAGAAGACAGACCATGACTGGAGCGAGTGGAAAACTACAACAAAACCAAGCTGTACACATGAAGGCGAAGAGACCAGACAGTGTAAGAACTGCCAGAAGACAGAGTCAAGGACTTTAGCCAAGACAGCACACAATACAGAGATAGTTGGAGCAAAAGCGCCAAACTGTACCTCAGAAGGCTACACAGGCGATGAAGTCTGCAAAGACTGCCATGCAACAATCAAGAAGGGTCATAAACTAGACAAGACAGCACATCAGTGGAGTACGTGGAAGACAACCACAAATCCTAGCTACGCCTCCGAAGGTGAGCAGACAAGACAGTGTTCTCAGTGCCACCAAACAGAGACAAGAAAGCTCAATAAACTCCCATTGCCGAAGGCAGGTACAAAATACACAGTAGGTGGAAATCAGTACACAGTACTAAAAGCTGGACTTTCAGTCCGCTTTAGCAAAGCAAACCCTAAGGCAAAAACTGTCACAATTCCAAACACAATCACAGTAGATGGAATTAACTACAAGGTAGCAGAAGTCGGAGCAAACGCCTTTAAGAACAACAAAAAGGTCAAGAAGGTAACGATTGGAGCAAACGTTGTCAAGGTAGCCAACAAAGCCTTCAACAAGTGTCCAAGCCTTAGAAATGTAATAATCAAAACAACATTACTCACCAAGAAGACCGCCAGCAAGAAGTGCTTTAGCAAAGTACACAAGAAGATGGTAATCAAAGTACCGAAGAAGGTCAAGAAGTCCTACGCTAAGATCTTCAAAGGCTTCAAGGTGAAATAATCACACAATCCAGAGAGGTTTCATCGCCCCTCTGGATTTTTCAATTTAAAAGGGTAAGTGCTTTAGCCAAGAGCATTGGCGCCAGCCACATAGCGAGCCTAAATCCTAGATGGAAGAGACGACAGACTCGAATCTGGGATATCTTCAGATCACGAGAGCGCAGCGAGCATTACGAATTTTGGTTTTTAGTACTAAGATATTGATAAATTCATAATATTTTTGTATAATATGAAATATACATTTTATACAAACGGAGAAACATAAATGAAATATAATGAAAGCTTTTGTGATTTAATCCATGGTACAAGTTACGAATCAGCTACTAAAATATTGAAAGACGGATTTGAAATCAATGGTGATAATACTAGCTGGTGTGGAAAAGGTGTTTATTTTTATGATATAAAATCAAAAGCTTGGTGGTCCGCTAACAGAACGTGCACAAGTCTAAGGAAGTGTACTGGAATAAAGCATAGACCTGCTATAGTATTTGCGGATGTTAAAGATTTAGCCAAGAAAGATATTTTTGATTTACGATCATATTCTGATTTGTCAAATTTTAAAATCTTTGTAGATAATCTTTTAAAAAGTAATAGCGGTATACTTAAAATTTCAGAATTACAAAATGATGAAGAAAGAATAATTGCTTTCAGATCTATGTTAATTTCATATTATACTGATAGTGCTAATAAAAAATTAGTTATCGGTGCATTTAAACAAAGAGAGCAGAATTTATATAATGATGCTGTAGACTTTGCAGAATCTTTAAATTTAATTTTTGGAGTTGAAACAATTTATTGTGTAAAAGATGTAAACATTCTTAGTAATATTAGAATAGGGGGTAATTAAGATGACAAAATTGTTAGAGCAGTTTATACAGTATGCAAAAGAAGAATTTGGTTATACTATTACGTGTGAAAATTCTGCAACACCTGATACATTTGAAACTTTCTTTGGTAACCCTTTATTGGAAAATGATACTACTATTTATGCTCAATCTTACGAAAATGCAGATTTAGACTGTGAAATATGTGAATTTAGTTTTAATGTAGATTTTGAATCACAAACCGAATTATTTTATGCAGCATAAGGAGAATACACATGGATATAAATTCTATAAAATCAAATCTTGAAATGAATAATTTTTATTTTTCAAATTATTCTTTTACAAGAGAAAAATGTATTTCTAATGGAAAATATAATATAAACGTAGAAAAGTATATAAAGAAGATAGATATACATGAATATCATGTAATTTTACAAACTTCTATAAAAAAGAGTGATATTTCTTTAAATGTTATTGCTGAGGCTGATTTCATTTTCAATTCGCCAACAATCTTGGACGAGGAAAAGATTATTAAACAAAATGCTGTTGCAATAATGTTTCCTTTCGTTAGAAGTCAAATAACATTAATGACTTCACAACCTGGAATGACTCCAATAGTTTTACCTACAATTAATACAGCAAAACTCTAATTCAGTGCAATCAAGGAAAGCTTTAGCACAGGAAAACGAAAGAGCTTTAATCCAGTTTAATCCAGAGAGGTTTCATCTCCCCTCTGGATTTTTCAATTCAAAAGGGTAAGTGCTTTAATCCGAAGCACTTTAATCCAGATCTCTAGCACACTTGCAATTTAGCTCAGTAGTTTACTTTTAAAGATTTAATGAAGTTTATTATTTTAACGGTTAAAAGAAATTCTTCACACATTTCAAATAATACATAAGGAGGGAATTATATGAGTGTTACAGAAGCTATAATTTATGTTATCATTGGAGTTTTAGGCATTTTCTTCCTTGCTGTTCTTTTAACTTTTTTAAATGGTTACTTTTGTAAAAAACATAATAAAAAACTTTAGGCATTGTCAAAACTTTAGCCTAGGAGACTAAAAGTGCTTTAGCTCAGTTCAATCCAGAGAGGTTTCATCGCCCCTCTGGATTTTTCAATTTAAAAGGGTAAATACTTTAGCCCAGTAGTCTACTTTTTAGATTCGATTCAAAAATTCTGGCGTAATGCAAATCACACTTTAGCCCAGCATCACTTATAATTTACTAAAATAACAAAACATGATAAAATGGAGGTAAATTATGAGAGAGGAAATATTGGGTATTAAAACTATGGGAGAAAAGATTAATAATTTATTCAAAGCAGCTTACAAAAGAAATGAAATTTTTGTGAATAGGAAATACCAGAGAAAACTAGTTTGGACATTGCAGGAGAAACAGGCATTCATTGACACTTTGTTAAGGGGATATCCTGTTCCTTTATTTTTATTCGCAAAAACAAAAGATGGAAAAGAGCGAGAAATAATAGATGGTCTACAAAGACTTGATGCTATTTTCTCTTTCATTAAGAATGAATTTCCTGTAATGTGGGAAGGCAAAGAACAGTATTGTAATAAGACAGCTTTATTTTGCCCACGAGAATCTTTCAAACAGAAAAAACCTGTTTTAGACTTTGATTTATGCATGACTTTTGGTGAATATGAATTACCAACCACTACAACAGATTTTGCAGACACAGACACAATTAATGAAATCTTTAAACGTATTAATTCTTCTGGAAGAAAATTAGCAAGACAGGAATTGAGACAAGCAGGTGTTGTTAGTGATTTTTCCGAATTAATACGTAAAACTGCTGCTGAAATCAGAGGTGATAAGACAACACAGGATTATATTAATATTTTTGATATGCCTGCTATTAGTCTTTCTGATGATGGATTGCAATATGGGATTGAAATGAGTGATATGTTTTGGATTAAGAATGATATTATCACTGATACTGAAATTCGTAATTCCAAAGATGAGGAAACTTTAGCCCAGATCTTCGGCTATATGCTATTTGGTAAAAATTGCGGAGCAAGTGCATCTGTTCTTGATACTATGTATGATTCCAGTAATAAATACTACAAAAAGTTCGAATCTTCTATCAAAAACCGGGGACAGCTCGAATGGATGAATGATTTTCTTAAAGTACAAGCACAATTAGAAAAAATCCTCGAAACAAGTGAAAAAACCTTTACAGATTTACTATTTGATAGAAAAGACGCTAGAGGGAAGAGTAAGATTTACATAGCATTATTTCTCGCAATCTGGGAATTAAAAGTTGAAGGAAAAATTATTAGTGATCCAGTCAAAGCAGCAAGACTTCTCGAAAACATTTGTAGTAGTTCTAACTTTAGCAAAGTAACTAAAGAAAATTCGTGGAAAATAGAAATTAGAAATTCTATCATTAACTTTTTTAAACAGCGTTTAGAGACTATAACAGTTGTCAAGAGAGAAAAACTTTTTAATGAGATTGATAGCGATTTGGTTCAATTACTTAACAAAATGTCTGATGTAAAGACCGAAATGTCTATTCTAGAGTTAAAAGTAGGTATTCACACTTTTGGTGATAATAAAATACAAAAAGGTGTTATACATGATATAATGAAAACTTACACAGCCATGAATAATTTAAAATCTAGAAAAACTAGCTACATTGTTCTTGGCATCGCTGATAATGCAGTTGCTGCAAAAGATTTTGAAAAGATCTATGGGGACAAGTGTATTGGGTATGCTGGTTGTTTTGTGACTGGGCTTGATTCTGAAATTAATAACTTTCATGGTGCTAGCACAGATAAATTTTTACAAAAGTTTAAAGAAGTGATTAAAAAGACACCTGTAAGCGATGAGATTAAAAAACGATTTTACAATGATATGTCTGTTTGTAACTACTGTGGAAGACTTATTTTAGTGATTAAGTGTAACTTCTCTGGAACCCTTTATAAATTTCAGAATACCTTTTACACACGACATCTCAGCAATACAGAAAAGGTAGATTTAACTTCTGAAGAATGGTTTAATATGCTGCAGGATAAGAAGGGTAAAATGCTGCCAGTAGTATAGTGCAATGAGCTTTAGCACAGTGCCATTAATACAGCAAAGCTTTAGACACTGCTAAGGCTTTAATCCAGTTCTTTACTTTTTAGTTTCAATTTAAAATGGTAAGTGCTTTAGTCAAGAGGCATTTACAAACCCAATTCTAAACAAATCTTTAGTATAATAATTTAAGAAGATAGAGAAGAGGTAGCAACAGGATGACACCTCTAATCTTCAAAATAAAAATCTCAAAAAAGAAAGGAAACAGAACAATGAGAAGATTTTTTAACAAATTAGCAACAGGAGTAATGGTAGCTACAATGGCTTTCACAGCTTTAGCCCCGGTAACCACAATGGCCGCAGAAGCATCTTTCGATTGTGATCATCCAGCAATATCTAGATACTTCACGAAAGAACCAACATGTACAGAAGATGGTACATATGACAAAATTTGTTCAATTTGTGGTGTAACTCTAGAGAAAGGTCTTACATATAAAGCATTAGGACATTCTTATACAGAAGCCACTACTGAAAATGGAAAAGTCAAAAATTTACTTTGTGAAAGATGTGGTAAATCCATAGATTTCACACCTACTAAGGATGAAAAATCTTGTAAACATGATAATGTTATTACAGTTAATGCAAAAAATCCAGATTGCGAGAACGATGGTTATTCTGGAGATGAAATCTGTACAGACTGCGGAAAAGTAATAACAGCAGGTAGTACACTTACTCATACTGGACATAATTTTATAAAAGGATCCATAATAGAAGAAGAGACTTGTACAACAGATGGAAAATGTTACTATTATTGCGACAATTGTGGTGAAAAGAAAATTGTCACAATTCCAGCAAGTCACAAATGGAATGAAGGTACAATCACTTTAGCTCCAACGACTACAACAGAAGGTAAAAAAGAGTTTAAGTGTACAGTGTGTGGAGCTACTAAAACAGAAACTTTAGCTAAACTCTCTACAGGTGCTACAACACCAGGCAAAGATGACAAAAAACCTTCTACATCAACAACACCTTCTACATCTAACAAAGACAACAAAGATTCTGACACAACTCCAATCAAAGAAACTTTAGCCAAAGTAGGCACAAAGTACACAATTGGTGGAAACAAGTACACAGTTACAAAAGCCGGAGAAGAGGTTAGATTTAGCAAAGCTAATGCTAAAAAGAAATCCATTACAATTCCAGCTACAATCAAAGCAGCAGGAATTAGCTACAAAGTAACAGAAGTTGGAGCAAACGCTTTCAAAAACAACAAGAAAGTAAAAAAGGTAGTAATGGGAGCAAACGTTTCCAAGATTGCTAAAAAAGCTTTCAACAAGTGTCCAAACCTCAAAACTGTAGTAATCAAAAGTACAAAACTTACAAAGAAGACTGCCAGTAAGAAATGCTTTAGCAAAGTAAACAAGAAAATGGTAATCAAGGTTTCCAAGAAATCCAAAAAGACTTACGTTAAGATCTTCAAAGGATTTAAAGTGAAATAACCCAGTACTATAGTACTTTACTTTAGCCTAGATCTCCAATCTAGGATTTAGCCAAGAACATCAGACCCAGGAAGTGTAAAAGCTTCCTGGGTCTTTTTCATTTCCTCCATAAAACAATTTAATAAAGAAAGAAAGGAGATATTCAGTGAAGGGAGGAAAAATTAAAAATATAAAAAAGCAAACATTACTTGAATTTCTTGCTGTAATAATTCTAGCTATAGCTACTATATTTGTTTTTGTTAATAATTCACAAACAGTTTATGGTTATACTGAAACAAATGAAGATAGATGTGGTTACTTCCCTGGAAAAGGTGGTTATTGTTTTTTAAGTTTAACAGCACCAAATAATGGTGGAAATTATTGCACCATTCAAGTTAATTTTGATGGTCCAACAGGCCTAGGAAAAGAAAGATGGGATTTTGCTAAAGAAACACATGAGGTTACTTTATCACGTACAAAAATATGGGGTAATACAGCTTTTGAAGGTACATTAGTTGATACGAAGGTAGACACTACACACAATGCAGGAGATGGTTTTACCATTGTTAAATTTAGAGTAAAATGGAAATTACCTGCGCACTATACATGGGTAGGATTTGAAACAAATCCTATATTTGATAGACCTGCAGGTAATAATCCACGTTTTAACTGTACTGATGACGGTATTGTCCACCATACTACTGACTCTACTTTTATTGCAACTTATGAAATTAATTTATCAAATACCGGTCTTATTTCGCCAGCACACAAAGAAATGAGAAGAGTTGGCTGTGCAGCAAGAATTAAAGTATACAGACCTACATACAAGTACACCCTTAACGACTCTTTAAACGGTAATAAATCTGAATCGTGTACTTGTGGTACAGAAAAATATTTACCAAATAATTCTTATTCTGGATACGATTTCTTAGGTTGGAAGGGGACAAATGACGTAACTTATTCTGCAGGAACAAAAACTGTTCTTTGTGATAACAGAACGTTCACAGCACAGTGGAAGGCACAATCTCATTACGTTACCTTTGACACACAAGGAGGTACTTTCCCATCCAGTCTAAAATCACAAACAGAATTGGATGGGTGTAAGATAATTCCTAATGGTATTTACTCGATCAAGTCAAACTGTGGAAGCAATAAGTACATGCACGTTTATGGTGCAAGCTACAACAAAACACCAGATAACACAACAGCTGTATGTATCTATGGTGGTAAAGATGGATCACAAACACAATGGGTAATCGAACGATATAAAAATACCCAATACTACACCATCACAAGCTATCATAACGGTTTAGCCATATCACTTGCAGGTTCACCTACAAATAATCAACCAGGAACTGGGCAGAAAGGTAGACAGCTAGAGTTGTGGTCTATGGAAAAAGATATTATTGATTACCAATGGTATTTCAAAGAAAATAATGGTCATCTAGAAATCTACAATAGATCTACAAACCAGTGCTTGGATGTATACAATGCAGGAACAATTGATGCTACACCAATTCATCAGTACAATCCAAATCATAGTTATGCGCAATGGTGGGACTTCGAGCCAGTAGTACAAGCAGATTATCCTTTTAAATTGCAGTATGGTAATTACAATCTTCTCACACCTTCAATCTCCCCACAAAGAGGATCAGACAAATTCTTAGGTTGGAGTACAGATAAAAATGCCACATCACCAACATACTACGCTAACTCTGTTTGTAATATTTATGGTAATAGCAATGTCACTCTCTACGCTATTTACCAAGCAAGAGCTACTGTATCCTACGATGCCAATGGTGGATCAAATGCTTCACTACCTAAACCAAAGGTTGTTGATGTTGGATCTAAGATCACTTTAGCCAGCGCTGGATCAATGGGAAGAGATAATTATGTTTTCTTAGGTTGGTCAACAGATCCACATGCAACTAAGAACTACAACGCAGCAGACTCAGAGGTAACAGTAAATAGTAGTGGTAACGTTGTATACTATGCAATCTGGAAGAACGTCACTGGTAACGCAGACTTGTCAAATGTGATCACTGGTGATGGAATGTTTACAAATGACACAGAATTAGAAGGTCAAAATGGTACTACATACAACAGCATTCATGATGGACTGGACTATGCTAAACCAGACGGTGGTGTTGATGAACCAGGCTATTACATCGAGAAGTAATTCTTCGATTTAGCCCAGATCTCCAAGCTATCACATTTTAGCCAAGATCTCACAACACACATAGCACAACCAAACGTAACTAAAAACAAAAAGAGGAAATGAAAAACAAGTCTAGAGAATTTCAACGTTCTCTAGATTTTTTAAGGGATGACTTTAAGACTTCCACTTCACAAGGCGAGATTCTTGATGGCAGCCACGTTAGAGGCGAATCAAGATTATCTTCAGATCACGTAAGTGTTTTAGCCCAGCCATCCCACAAAACAATACTATTTCAAGCCCGGAGAATTTAAAAGTTCTCTGGGCTTTTTGTATTCCCAGTGAATTCAATACAAATCCCACTTTAGCCTAGAAACCTCTATAAATTCCTATTGGTAACCAAATAACCAAACAATAGGAAAGTGAGGAAATAAAAATGAGCAAAGAAGACACAATAACACACACCACAATCACCAAAGGTGCCATAATACCCAGTACACCCCATAAAATCTCAACACATCTTAAAACAGCCATTACACTACTTGTAATGGCATTTCTATTACTAGCGCCAACAACCACCACGTACGCCAAAAAGGTTAAAATACAGTCCAATCTCTACCAACACGAGCTACAACGTCGAATAAAAGATCCATTCCTAATAAACATAGTCAAAAGAGCCACCACAGGCAAAGCAGGCTATCTAGGGGAGTACAAAGAAATACGACCAATAGTAGAAAAGATAAATCAAAGAGTAGGTACACATCTTATGACATTGAAACATATCAAAAGAGGACAAGAACTTAGCTATTACAATCAGTTCTTAGAATTACAACCTACAAGATACAGCAAGGAAGAACTAACACAACGTGATGGCATAGCACACATGATCTATTACGTCTCCATCACTGACAGGAAAGGTAATACCTCTAAAGAACGTAAAAGGTACTGGACTTTAGCCAAGAAAGCTGTCCGTAAGGCAGGTGTACACAACGGCGACTCTGACAAAGAAGCAGTTAGAAAAATCTCAAAATGGATTTGTAAGCACACCAAATATAAAGCAGGAACTTACGACAACTCCGAAGACTACACCCTCTTTAGCAAAGGAACTGGTGTCTGCAGAGACTACTCAGACGCTTTCTGGGCAATGTGCAAAATCTGCAATATCCCATGTAAATACTACACAGGACAAGCAAAGGGTGGACATGGATGGAATAGAGTTAAAGTCAGTGGAAAATGGTATTGGATAGATGTCACATGGATGGACGGTAAAACCATCGAAAAGAAATACTATCTCAAAAGAAGACTATGGAAGAATCATAAGAACGCAAAACCATGCACTAAAAGTATCCTATGTAGTAGAGTCAAATACTACTGGGAGCACCCATAGAATTCTACTCTACATAGCATCTTTAGATCAAGGGAATGCAATGACCGATAGTATTCGTACTGGCAGGTACGTACCTTAATCCCACTTTAGCCTAGGACACTGCCACAGGTATTCTAGGCTTTACTAAAATAAACAAACACCCAACGCATTTCCATGTATTAGAAAGAAGGCTCACTATGATTTACATTGTTATCTCAACCAAAGAACGTAGTACTAAAATTCTCACAAACCACATAACTAAGAAAAAGTATTTCACAGATTTAGCTTTAGCCCAGGAAAAGCTCCGCAAGGACTTTTCTATCAATTACACCGCCAAAACAAATAAAACTCTAACACAAGAAGAATTCAATAGCATGAAGGGAAAATGTACAGATTGGTATGGAATAAGCAACAATGGCGACACAGCTTGGTTAAATGATATTAATGGCGTAGATTACGACATTCAGATATTAAGCATAGAGGAGTAGTGTATCCCCTTTACATCACCACACATCCTCACACATCCCAAAGGAGGTCAAACATGAAAAACAATTCAACCAATAGCGAAAATCGCATCAAAAGAAGCGAAAAGGTAAACAAACTTCTAACACAGCTAGAACTCGGAACAAAAGAACTATTCAATAGCGAAAAATACAAGAATTACCTAACTACATTTTCCAAGTTCACCAAATACAGCATTAACAACACAATACTAATTTATCTACAAAATCCAGACGCTACCCTAGTTGCCGGATACAAAGCATGGGAAACTAAATTCAAACGCCATGTAAAGCAAGGAGAACAAGGCATTACAATTCTCGCGCCAATGAAGTACAAAAAGGATCCAGACGATGATGAAAGTGAAAGCTTTATTCTTTATAGACCAGTCACAGTATTCGATATCAGTCAGACAGAAGGAGAAGAACTTCCCAGCTTTAACCCAGTATCTGTTGTGAAAGATGTGAATGGGTATCAAAAACTCTTCACAGCTTTAGCCAAGACAACTGATTACAAAATAGAGTTTGCAACTTTAGCCAAAGACACTTGTAAAGGAACATGTAATTTCACAACACATACAATTACAATTAGAGAAGGTATGAGTGAGTCTGAAAATCTATCGACCTTAATTCACGAAATAGCACATTCTATGTTACATGAAAATAAATACAATTCACGTAATCAAGCTGAAGTCGAAGCTGAAAGCGTCGCATTCGTTGTAAGTACTTTCTTAGGATTGGATACAAGTAGTTACTCATTCCCATACATTGTCGGTTGGGAAGAGAACGATGAAAGTTTGTTAAGACACTCATTAAAAAGAATTAGGGACGCAGCGCATGTATTAATAACACAGATAGAAGAGGAGTTAAATAAAGACGACCTAACCACAGACAATACAACCACAGACTATTCAAACGATAACAACAATTCCAAAGCAGTACAGGGCATGCAGTTATTCTAGCTTTAGCCCAGAACTCCTGTCATCAACCATTGAATAAAGATTAGGAAGTCAAGGACTTTAGCCCAGTGATATCAAAACACTGCTACAAGGGAAACTTCACTTCTTAATCCTTGATAAGTTTTGATAACTAATGAAAAGTTGTGATAAATTCCGACAACCAATGAAAACTTCCGATAACTATTGATAAGTTGTGATAAGTTCCGACAACCAATGAAAATTTCCGATAAATAACGAAAAGTTCCAAACACACCTCACATATTCCAAACACACCTTAATATTACTAACGCACACCACGCATAACACATATTTAGAAAAAGGAGATAACACATGAGCAAATTAGTTAATAACATCTACAAATTATCACGACAATTCGGCAAAACAGCATCCATACTTAACGACATAGAAAACATCTCAAAAGGCAACGTAGATAAAGTAATCAAAAAGAGAGTACGAAGAGAAATACATAAAGAGATCAACAAGAAGTTAAGATAATGTAATCACTTTAACCTAGTATTCTTAGGCATGATCACTTTAGCCACGTGACTCTAAAACACCATCAAATGGCTTTCTTAAATATCTATCTAAGCACTTCCTCAAACACCTCTTCAAAACAATACGCACTATAACCCTTTAAAAAGAAAGGAGAGTGCGTATGATTTCATTAGTACAAGAAGAAGACATAAAGTACCTCACAATGACTTATCTCAGTAATACAGACGTTAATTACATACTACGCATCCTCAAAGTAATCAGTTGTGACGGATGTAGATATTATTTATTTTCATTCGATTACATGAACGACAATAACAAGGACTGCTCTTTGATATCCTACAAAAATGGTGGTGGTGCTTGTACTTGCTGTAATCACAACACGCATGGAGCATTGCTTTACTTAATCAACGGAGATTTGGTCACACTATGTTTTGATTGCCTGCAGCGAAAGCATTTCCTCTTTAGCCCAGAACTCAAAACATCTTTGGTAGCATCAAGTTTAGCCAAGTACAACCACGCAGATCTACTCAATAAGATTTTCTCCCATTGGGACGCAGAACACAAATACTATGGTTACAAGGTCCGAAATATAAGTAAAAGTGGGAACACCTATTACTATCTAGACTTCATGGACAAATACTCATTACACAGTATTAATCCCAAAGTTCATTTCGATGTCACCTTTAACCAAGCAAAACATTTGTACTTGTACAATTACCTTTTCTTGTTAAGTTATCTTAATAGCGACACTACTAAGAAAACTTACTACGATAACTTGATTTCCAACTTTAGCCCAGAAGAGCTAAAGGAAGCTAAAAAACGTCTGCTACTGGCAGGTCTTGGTGAAACGAAATCACATGCTAGCCAAGACTCTTCTCCACCATCAAAGGAGTCTAGCTTTAGCCAAGAACAGCAACAGCCATCGCGAGCCGAAGGCGAACTGGGAGCACAGCGGCCCAGTTGTTTGACCGAAGGCGCGAAGCGCCGGAGGGAGTCAAGTAATAGCCAAGAAATTACAAGCATTAAAAGTAAATCAGACAATTGTCTAATGGTAGGGCAGACCTATAAGAACGCTAAGATAAAACTACAAAAAATAAAGAAAGACAAAAGAGGTTTCTTCAAAGGGCATTACAAACACCTATATGCTATTTACTATGGTAACCACAGTTTACTATGGAACACCAACAAAGACGTAGAGGATGGTAAGTACATCTGCACCTTCACTGTACAGCGAAGCGCACTCACATGGGGATACATGTTCATAAATAACTGTAGACTTAAAAAGATCGAAAAAGAATAATAAAAAATCAAAGGAGAATTTAAAATGCTTATTAATTTAACGTATGCTTGCAAAATGGGATGTAATCATTGTTTATCCGATTGTGGACCTGATGGGGAAAATATGTCAATTCGTACTTTAAGAGACGTACTTAACTTTTTAACAGAGTATGGCATTCCAACATGGTGTTTTTCTGGTGGAGAGATTTTTGAACATCCTGACATTTTAGCAATGTTAGATATTATTGAGGAAGAGTGGTTAAAAGCAGGTAAGTTCTCTGCATTACTATTTATTACCAACGGACGTGAACTTGTGCGTAATAAAGAGATCTTTAGCCACGTTGAAACTCTTGTTAAAAAATACGGAAAGAAATCTATTTACATACAGGTCACTAATGATCCAAGATTCTATCCGGATAAATTAACAGAGAAAGAACTTTACTGGCTTAATAAAATCGCATCAGACATAGACCCTTTAGTCGGCTTACCTAACGATAAAGATAGGTGCCTTTATCCACAAGGCAGAGCATTAAAGAATTACTCAGAAAAGAATTGGAATACTATTGGGCCAAAATGTACTAATGCTAGATTACTTGCTAAACATGGTTTTCATTTAAATGGAATTTCTATGACGTTATACCTAAAAGGTAAAAACTGTACACCAGCCATTGCTCCTAATGGTGATATTAAGATGGGGGAATCGGCTTTATGTCCTCCAGTTGCTTCAATCTACGACAAAGAGAAAGTAATACTTAATAAAATGAAAAACTTTCATTGTAAACAATGTACAATAGCATGGGAGAAGTTGAAAGAGAACGGACCTGAGATATATCAGATATTAAATCAGCTTTAGCCCAGTACTGTACTTCAAGCAACTAAGAACCAAGATGGCAGTACTGTCAAGTATCTTTAGATCATGAGAGCGAAGTGAGCATTACGAATCTTGGTTTTATCCAAGTACAACATTTACATTTAATCGGAGGTATACAAATGGAAATTAAAGTTTCAGAAGTAATGCAACGTGAGGATAATAGTCTTTATTTAAAAGAGATCGAAATGATTAATTATGAAAAAGGGGAAATTTTAAATACACCGGACAATGTAGTAAAATTAATGACAGATGTATTCGAAATTAATAAAAAGATTAGTGAAGAGATTTTTGTAATTGCTTTAACCACAGATTCCAAGCCTTTACATTTCTTCAAATTAAATCGTGGTACAGTAAATACATCATTATTCGATACTCGTGGTTTAATGATTTCTTTGCTGTTAGCAAATGCTTCTACATTCGTTATTGTACACAATCACCCAAGTGGTAGTATCACACCATCCAAACCAGATATTGATATAACACAAAAATTAAATAAAGCAGCAGAACTGTTAGGTTTAACCTTCACTGACCACATCATTATTGGTGCGAAAGGAACTCATTATTCATTCATGGAAGTCTATAGGGATTTAGCTAAGGTACATTCATAAAGCTTTAGCACAGTACAACATCTTTTTAATTTAATAACTATTTCAGAGAATTTCAGTAATGGAATTCTCTTCATTTGCGGGTAGCTTCGGCTACCCTTTTGTTTTCGTAGGAGGGTGTTAATCCCTCCGTTTTTTATTACTCGAAAGGAGGTGAACACTCAATCATGCTAGACAAAAACAATCCTTGCGTTTCCAATTTAGCCCAGTGTGGACTTACTTTAGAAAAGTTAGAGAAGCTCTCCGTTAAGTCCAATCTAGGCGTTAGTTTCACAGAAGACTTAGGACGCTTTAGCAAAGAAGAACTTTTCAAAGAACTTCAAACAGTCACGGATCATTACAATAACGAAGCTATACTAACAACCATTGATATTCCATTCCGGATTAAAGATTTAAATTCAATGCTGCATAACTACGAACGTTATTATTACACAAAAGAAGCCAATAGAGTCTTTAATGATATCCTAGGCTTTAGATCAGTGTACACTAATTACGATGACGTTTTAGCCATGGAACTGCCAGAACAATTTAGAATTAGTGATATGTCACATGGAAAGACCATTGATGATGGATACCGAGGGGTACATCTTCATTATCAAATGGATGAATTCCATTATCCTATTGAAATACAATTTAACACAGCATGGGATTTACAGTTTAATCAATGGCTACATAAGTATGTCTATAAGAAAAGCATACCTAACATCATTGGTGCTTTATTGCGAAGATATTATGAAAATGGTAAAATAAAGTCTGAAAAAGAATTCAAGGAGGTCTTAAACGGTGGTATATTTAATCGTAAGGAATAATAGAGAGATTGGTTCTATTGCTTTCAAAACGGTATTGGGGGAAGCTTTAGCCCAGTTAAAGCACCAGGTTTCAGAAATAACTGAAAAGAGTAAGATAGAGATAATCACCATCAGCAGACCAGAAGCATACGGTGAATACAGCCCATACAGAATCATGGGCACAAAAGAAGAATTCATTAAAGAAGTAAAAAGAGAGTATGGCAGCTCACTTTAGCCAAGAACTTCTGGCGTAAACTATTAGTGAGCCTAATACTCCAACATTACTTGCAGCCAAGCAAGGTGTCATAGCCTGCCTTGGTTTTACTAAATTAAAATAAAAGAAGACTAGAATAAAAGAATAGCAAAAAGATTTAAATGAGATATAAAAATGGAGAGGAGATTATAATATGTTAAATATTTGGTATTGCGGAGGAAACGTAGAAGTACTAACAGATGCCCCACGTTATTTCGATAATGTATGGGAAGATGAATGGTTAGAAGATCCTTTAGTAAAACAAATGATTAAAGATGTAGACAACTCAGAGGTAATTAGCCCACATTTAATAGAAAGCCCGGTACTTGGTCCAATAGGTCCAAAAGATATCTCAGGAGGAGTAAAAGTCTTAATACTATTATTAAAAGACACCTCATTCATTTACAACATTTCAAATTGTGGAGATAACTGTGCAAAATGGATTATTGAAATAGCGAAAATATATGAAAAAGAGCAGAATATTGATTTAACAGTTTTTCTAGAACACATAATGGATTTCGGAACTTGCCAACCTTTAGGTATAGACTTTAAAATAATGAATTCAAATAAGATTGTAAAAAACACAGTGGACTACGTTGATGAAGTCATTAAAGCAGAATACTTAGTAGAAGACGGTATCGTTCCAGAAGCTGAATTCATTTAACCGGTATTTCACTTTAGCCAAGTGCTTTTTGCGAAGCAGTGCTTTAACACAGTACTCTTTGCGAAGCAGTGCTTTAGCCCAGCAGCATTAATCTAATACCACAATGGAGGTTATAATGAAAGGAAAATATCATTTTAAAGTTTACAATAAAAAATTACTTTTTGAATTCGATATCAAGAGAAATATTACTTTTATACAAGGAAACAGTGCAACTGGAAAAACAACATTATTAAATATGATGTATGATTATTTATTAAGTGGTAGAGGTTCAGGAATTACTGTAGAAACAAATGCTAAGTTTATGGTATATTTGAGAAAATCATTAACGGCAACATGGAAACAGGAATTAGGGAATTTAACTGATACTATTATTTTTATTGAAGAAAACAATAGATTTATACAACGTTCTGACTTTACTAAATTTGTAAAAGAATCTGGTAATTATTTTGTATTTATTAACAGAAAAGCATTAAAAATGTTACCATATAGTGTAACAGAAATTTACAGATTACAAAATGAATACTCAGAAGAAGAAAAGAAGCAAGTTTATACATTTAATTAATACCACAGCAGTAAGTAATTGTTGTGGTTTTCTTTTACACTTTAGCCCAGTAACAATCCCGGAGGTAAATAAAATGCAAGAAACAAAAAGACAATTTAAACCAGAGACAGAAGAAAGAAGATTAGAAAGACTTAGTAAATTCATTAGTATGATTTTACGCCATAAACCACAAGTAATCGGAATTACTTTAGACGAACATGGTTGGGCAGACGTAGATGAATTAATCAAAGGAATTAATGAAACAGGAGAAGAAGTAGAATTTAGCAAAGACACTCTCGAAACAATTGTAAAGACAGATAAGAAACAGCGTTATAGCTTTAGCCAAGATAGAATTCTCATAAGAGCAAATCAAGGACATTCAATTCCTGTGGACGTTGAGTTAGAAAAGAAAGAACCACCAAAAGTTCTTTACCATGGAACAGGTGTTAAATCAGTAAAAGCAATCCAAGAGCAAGGACTTCTTCCAATGGAACGGCTTTATGTCCATTTATCTATAGATGTCAAAACAGCCACCAATGTTGGAAAGCGTCATGGCACACCTGTTATTTTCCAAGTTAATACGGAACAGATGCAAAAAGACGGCTATGACTTCTTTCAATCAGTCAATGGCGTATGGCTAACCAAAGAGGTCCCAGCTAAATACTTAGAGTTGGAGTAATTCACTCAAGTCGCTAATTATTCTATTGGAGGTTATTATGCAACGTTCAAATGAGTTTCAATTTTTAATAGGAAATCATTTACACAATTCACTATTAGCTGCTATTGAAGAGAATAACAACACTGACATTTCAATTGTAAAAAATAATCGTATCATAACTACAATATCGAAAGCAAAGGCAAATGATTTAGCCAAGGCAATCATAGCACTTAATGATAATTACGGTGATAAAGTAGTTGGAGTAATTCTTCATGGTAGTTATGCTGTTAATAAAGCTAGAGAAGATAGTGATATTGATGTTTTTGTTTTAATAAAAGAAAAAATGCAACAAAGTGATCTCTGGAAGTTTAAAGCTCTCTTGGCAGACAGCATTGATATTCACTTTAGCACAGTTGACTACTTTTGGAATGTCAATAGTACCATACATCAAAACATTATGCGAAAAGGACTTTTACTGTGGGTATCCTAATAAATTTTAACTAAGTAAAAAGCTATCACTGCTAATGTCCTAATAAACTTAGCTAAGTAAGAAAGGAGGTTATTACTATTACTGTGAGTAAATTAGATAACAGTTCTGCCTATTATGCTAAACCAAAACATCGCACTTATTTAACAATGGCTGAAGAAAATTATAACTTCGTAAGATACGCTATTTCACATAACTGTGTGTCAAACTACACAGTTGTACAAACGGCGTTATCTGCTGTATTCTATTTTAAATACATCATCGATACTTTTGATATAAACGAAGAGAGTGTAGAAAAGCGTACAGAAGTTTTGCGAAGCAACAATTTAGCCACGTTACTTCATTACATTTCAAATGAAATGGAAATTCCAATTTCTATTTCACTACTATCTAAAGCTACTTCACTTACAAGTTATTATTTTGCTTTAGACGAGATAACAACAGACACTTTTGTAGTTACAAAGGAAGAAGTGCATTTTTGTTTTAAAAACTTAGAAGTGTGTAGAAAACGTGCATTGTCAATAATTGATGCGCTAGAGAAATCAACAAAAAATAACAATGACAAAATACCAGATAATGTTATTGTTTTTGAAGACAAAGAGTATACATTATAAAAGAAATTTATAAATAACTAATTCTAAAAACGCATTAGGTTCAAAAGTCTAATGCGTTTTTATTTTAATAAATGAGGTAATAAAATGGCAGTGATAGGTGCTAAATATAGATTATTTATTAGTTTTAAGTTATAATATGTATAATAAATAGAAAGGAGATTTATTAATGTGTCAATTTATTAGTAAAGAGCAGTTAGATATTATTTCGTATACTACAACATTGCCACGAAGTTTAAAACAAATTTCTTTACGTAAAACTCCATTGGATGTTATTTTAAAAGATATTGAAATTTACCGTTCAATGGTAAATATGACTTTAACTCAGGAAAATATAATAGGTTCTAGATTTAAAAGTAATGATTCTATTCTTCGTAAATATAACAAAACATTACAAACAAATGGTGGGTTTAAACAATGTTTTAATGATGTTCTTGGATTTAGACTTAAATTTAATGAATATCCAAATGAATTTCCAGATTATTTTAGAGTAGTTGATTTACGTAATGGAAAGAAAATTGATGATGGTTACAGGGCTATTCATCTCTATTACCAACGTGATAGTTATTCTTATCCTATTGAAGTACAGCTTTGGTGTGGGAATGATTGCAAGTTTAATCTTTGGAGCCATCAATACGTATATAAATATTTAGCCCCTGAAATAGGTAAGCGGTTGTACGATGAATTTCATTATGGTATTATTACTTGTGAAGAAGACTTTTTAAAGAGATTAAAATTACTGAATGGTGGTGTATAATTATGAAAAGAAAAGTTTATATTGTTGCAAAAATATTTGATAAACAGGGTTGCATAGCATATTGTTGTAAGAATCTTTCAGAAGCAAATTATGTTCCCAACACATTAAATTGTCTAGTACACGAAGGTGTACAGATAGTAGTATTAGACGATCCGGATATTTATTCTGAATATGCACCATATGAATATATAGAAGACTTATTAACCTTTATTAATAAAGCAGCAAAACTAAATGATAAAAGCACAAATACTACAACATCATTATCAAAGATAACCGCTTTTAATTAATTGATTTACTTTAAATCACATTAGATTTATTAATCTAGTGTGATTTTTATTTTACCTAACAACAAATTATTACAAACAGGAGGTAATAAAATGGCAGTAATAGGTGCCATTCTTGGCGATATTGCAGGATCAATCTATGAATTCTATCGACCAAAAGATTTAGATTGGGAACACTGTGAACTATTCACTAAACAGAACTTCTACACTGACGACACAATTTTAACTTTAGCGTGTAAACTAGCTATTCTGAAAGATATTCCGTTCTCGGAGACCTATACCACTTTAGCCCAGAAATATCCAGACGAGAGTTATGGTGGACTTTTTAAAGATTGGTTAAAGAGAGGTTCTAAAGAACCAACCAACAGCTTTGGCAATGGCTCAGCGATGAGATGCTCATTCATTGGCGAACATTTTAACCAAGAAAGCGATGTTATTAAATACGCAATCAAATCAGCCGAATGCACTCACAATCATCCGGAAGGAATAAAAGGTGCAATCGTCACCTCAAAGTGTATTTACATGGCAAAGAACGGTGCTTCAAAAAATGAAGTATTGCAATATGCAATCTCACAATATCCTAGCGATCAATACCAATATGGCACTGACTTAGCTTTAGCCCAGTACCGAAATAATTACAAATGGAACTCCCTGTGCCAAGAAAGTGTACCAGTTGCAATCCGTTGTTTTATTGAAAGCGAGAACTACGAAGGTTTTCTTCGTAATGTACTATCACTTGATTGTGATGCAGATACTATTGGTACAATAGGCGGAGGTATAGCCGAAGAGTTCTACAAAGGGACTGGATTTAATGACGATGAATTACTAAAGCAGTACTTGGACAATTATCTTTATGAACTCGTACAGCTTTAGACCAGAACTCGTACAGCTTTAGACCAGTACTCTCAATACCAATAGCACCTGCCTCACATAATCTTACACCCAATACATTAATTTTAGACAAGGAGTCCAACAATGGGAAAACGAATTTACAATTTAAGCTACACCGAAGAAGAATTAAGAAAATGGCAAGAAGAATTAGAAGCATTACAAAAAACTTCCAAGTGTTCTAAAACATCAGCAGGCAGCAATAATACTGCAACAAGTAGCAACACCTCTACGCAGGACTGCACAGCCACACCAGCCAACGCAACCACAACACCTACCAACACAGCACCGACCTTAAAAAGTCTTTGCAAAAGGACTACCAAAGAAATCTCAAATAGTAACACAATCAACAAGCATCGCTATAAAGAACTACAAAAGTGTACTAATGTCGAACACTTCTTCAAAGGCTACACAGAACTCAAAGATAATCAAAAGAAGATTAAACGATTAAAGAAGTATTTAAATAATCCAGAACTTACAGTATTTCCAAGCACTAAGGATTTAGATAACCTTCTTAGAGCTTTCATACAACAGCTCGCAAATACTGACAAAGAGGACTGCTCCTGGTTTAGCCAAGTCTCACATCACTTTAGTGTAATGACGGAATCCCAGATAGCTTTCGTATGTGCTTTAGCCAAGGTATGCTAAAATCTGTGTTCTGTAATGTAAGATTCTTAATGGCAGTAGCGATAGCTATCTTTAGATCAAGAGAGCGAAGTGAGCGTTACGAATTAAGATATTTAACCTAGTTCTTTACAATTTAGCCCAGTTCTCTTCACAATTCTCATTATAATTTTACGTCTTTAACCAAGACATCATTCCTACAGTGAATTTATCACTCTTACAATGAATTTATTACTCCTTTAGTGAATTACATCACGTCTTTAGCTTTTAGAATACCATTTTCTAAAAGAGTTGCAAAACCCTCTCTAAAACCATACTTAATTATAAAAAATTACAGTTGGAGAGAAAAAACTGTTGTTTTGGTAAGCTTTACTTACTTTCTCTCAAAAGTTGTTAAAAAGGCAATAAATTTTAAATTCATGGCTTACCAGTGACTTTGGCTAGACGTATTTAACTGATTTGAGTAACAATAAGAGATAGTCGGAATTTGTCCTCAGTTAAATTGAAAGTTACAAATAGTCTAGCCTTAAGTGGGGAGGCTAAAACCTCCCTTTACAGAAAGAAAGGAAGACAAGATGGAAATTTTTCTAAGTGATTTACTTAAGGAGGAAGGAAGGGAATCACGAGTTAATTTTTACAATGCTTTCAAAGAAAGAAAAGAGATTGAAGTGGTAAGGGCAGAGGATGTTGTCAAAGGAATTGACTACTGTTTAGTTCAAGAACACTACAAGCTAAGAACTAGCCAAAAGAAATGGTTAGTCAAAGAGATCGAGAAGACAGATGCCAGAAGCTTTGGCTTAGCTTTAGCCCAGTCCCACACTGTCGCAGACAGAAGCAAAACAATCCTAAACTTTCTAAGTTACAATAAATTCTCAAGAAGTCCAGAACACCGAGTAATAGTAAAAGATCTCAGAAATGGTAGTCTAATGACGGCTAACAAATTCCTTAAACAAAAAGTGAGGAGAAGGGATCTTGATGAAGTAAAGAGAGTGGTAGAAGCAGTGCCTTCCCTGTTTTGGGAAAGACTAAGTGAGATGATTGACCACTTTAGTCAAGAAGAACTGAGAGAAATAGGAGAGAGCTGTCACTTTAGTCTAGGAGTTTTGGTAACAGCTTTAGCCAAAGAAAATACCCCAGAAGTAAGAAAGCTGTTAAAAGATTTGGTGGATAGGACTTTAGCCAAGATGAATCTCGGAATTAGAGGAAAACGAGTTAGAGTAGCGATAGAGAACTACAGCCCAGAGTTCTCCATGTTGGGAGAAGTGATGGCAAACAAGATTCCAGATGATACAAGGTTAGTTAGAGTTAAACTACAGTGGAAGGACACTGTGTGCAATAGTATTGATCTAATCACTACGAAAGAGGAGAATGAGCATCTTGCAATTCTAGGTCATGGTGAAGAGAGGGAAGAACTTCTCAGCTCTAAGGACAACTGCGGTGTTAGGTGTGCAGAGTGGGTTGATCTGGATTTAGCCAAGGTAAATGGTAAATTTAATTTCCATGCACATCTGTACTCCGGAAGAAACCTCTTTAGCCAAGTCAGTGAGTGTACTATCACAATAGAAAAGATAGACAAGCTTGGTGGAGAGAGCGTCAGAGAGATAGGAAATTGGAGAGTCAGGAATGACTCTGGTTTTGTAGATTTAGGAACGCTAGACTCAGAAGCTAGGATTTTTGCATGGAGAAATAAAAGTACTAAGTACAGTATTTCAAAAATTCTAACAAAACAGAATGAGTTAAACTATTCGTTGCAAGATTTGATAAACGATGTAGTTGAACAACAATCTCTAGAAGTGGTGGAATCTGGAGAAGATTTTACTATAAGGCTCTAAACCACATTCCACAAACAAGGTGAGAGGTTTCATCACCTCTAATTTTTTTGACCACAAAAGTGGTCATCCACGATTGGCAAGCGTCAAGTGGTTGTAATTTTTATTTTCATAACTTTCCTCGATGCAGAATAACTGCAGAGGGTAGTAGGTTTCATCGCCTGCTACTCTTTTGCCCAATCACCCCAAGATTGGGCATCGTGGGCTAGGTGGTGCTGTTGTTCCCCGCACTAAACACTGTACCTAGTTGGTCGACTGCTATCCGCAATTAGCAGTCCACCTGTACTACGGCATGGCAAAAGCTGTGCCATAGCACACCACATTTCATACTTTGACAGTGTGACCTCAGCAACACTCTTGCTGTAAACGTCACCTTTTCCAACAGATAGCTTTCCCCGCTATCACTTAGCCTCAGCTTCGCGCTGGGGCTTTTTACATTTCAAACACATTAGAAGAAAAATACAAATTAAATCAATTGGTTTGTAAACCTAATAAGTAGGGGGTGGTTTTCTTGTGCTATCAAAGATAAACTAATGAATTTGAAAAAATAAAAAAGGAGAGCGATAAGTATGTGTACAAAATTTTCTTTACAAAGATTTGTTGGTTTTCTGTGCATTACAGTCTTGACCTTGGTTGTGGCATTAAGCTTTAGCTCAGTAACTCCAGCGTATGCAAGTACTACAGCTAAACTATCAATCAAAACAGCGAACCATGGTAATATTTCTGTAACAGGAGATGGTATTAGTAATCGAAGTGTAGGAAAAGATTTTATAACCTACGATGCTGTCGAAGGACAGTCTGTAATGGTCAAAGCACTTCCAAACGATGGTTACCATTTTAAAAACTTTCAGATCACTGACAACACTGGTAAAGATGTAACAAGTAAATTAAAAGTAACAAAAACAGAACAGAGTATTGAATTCACAATGCCAAACTGGGAAGTTAATGTCAATGCTGACTTTGCTGTCGGCACTACCGAAGAGGAAGTTGATTCCACTTTAGCCCAGGAAAATACCACAGGTAAAAAGAACAGTAATAAAAGTTCTTTAGCCAAGGAAGAAGGGGGCAAAACCCTTGACTTTGACATTGACAATTTGAATGACTACTCCGATGGCACTACTGTAGACCCAGCTGACATTGCAATCCTCACAGACAAGGGCGTTAGCCTAATGCGAGTAGGAGAGCAAGGAGTTAGTTCTGGTGCACACCTGTCAGTTAGTGTTAAAGCCGACAAAACAACAGGCGGAACCTACAATTCTGAAACAATGAAGTACGAGGGAACACGAACCCCTGGAGTCTATAAGTATCCAGATGTGGTTACATACAACATCATTGTTAAGAACTATGGAGACACCGATCTACATTACGTAAAAGTAACCGACACTATCAGTGAAGAGTTAAAAAACTCCGTAGATGTCAACACAATTAAGTTTGATCTTCAAAAAGGTTACTATGTCACAACAGATACTGGAGAACAGGTTTTTGTCTCAGTGGATGGTGACACATCCAACACAGGCACGACCACAAACAACACAGTTACAAACAACACTACAGACAGCACAGCTAGTGGCACCGCCCCTGCATACAGCGCCGGAGCTTTAACCAAGTCCCTTACAATCGACACAATTAAGGCAGGTAAAAGCATTAATTTAAAACTCACAATGACCGCAAGACAGGACATTAAAAGAGCATTAAATTTAAAGAACTCAGTCAATGTAACAGCAAGCACAATTGAAACACCAGAGACTGACGACACTACCACAGAAGGTACGACAGAAGGAAAAGACAATACTACCACTGAAAACACTTCAGACACAACAGAAGAAAAGGGTTCAGATCCTACAGACATTACTAAAGGTGCTTTAACACAGGTAACCTCTGTCAAAGACAATAGCTCTACAGAGAATAAGACTACAGAGGACAAAACCTCTACCTCTGGTAGCACAACAGAGAATAAGACTAATACTAAGAGCGATACCTCAAATAAGGGTAATACTACTGACACCACCTCTAAGATCGTTGCACTTCCAGTTGACGAAGTAATGCACAATGACACTGAAATCATTAGCATTGGTAAGTACGCAGTCCATTACCCACAAATGTCAGTAAGCATGATAGCGGACAAAACAACTACAGGCACGACCAATAGTGATGGTGTAATTGGCGTGAGCAAAACTGCAGGCGTTTACAAAGCAGGAGATTTAGCCAAGTTCACTATCAAAGTTAAGAATGAAGGTAACGTGGCTCTCCATGATGTCACATTGTCCGACGCAGTTAGCGATGCCCTCAAAGCTGTTTTACTCTCAGGAACAGATGGATACTACTTTGACAAAACAGCAGTCATTACAGACTCAACAAGAAAAGAAAGTACAACTACCATCACTACCTCTGGACAAAACACAGCTGTACTCACTCAGTTAGATCCTGGTGCTACGGCTAAGATTTCCTTTTTAGCCAAGATAAAGAGCGATGCCAAAGAAGCTAAACAATTAGTGAATAAGGTCTCACTAACAGCTAAATGGGCTAACGTTGAAAATGGTACAACACAGTACGAGGTTGTTGAATCAGATTTAACTAAGCACACTGCCGAAGATGTGATTAACGTGGCAGGTACACCTAAAATGGCTGTTAGTCTTTTAGCTAACAAAACAACTGGTGTGACCTTTAACAACGGTAAGTACGAAGGCACTAAGGTCGCTGGTAATTATGTAGCTGGTGATAACATTGAGTACAAGGTAACAGTTTCCAACTTAGGTGGTACAACATTGTACAATCTCAAACTAACAGGCACACCTTCAGCTGACTTACAGAAAGCATTGAACAGCGATGTTACTTTCTCTAATGTAGGCACTGCCACAACCACAGCAGGTAATGAAGTCAAAGTGACTAGCGTTGCCAATAACATTGTCTCACTTGATAAATTAAACGCAGGAGATAGTATCACTTTAGCAATCAAAGGTACTGTTAAGGGAAATGCCTCAATGTTCTTTGGTGCAGAGTGTAGTGTTAAACTAAAAGCTCAGTATGACGATTTAGCCAAGTACCCTACACAAAACTTGGTAGCACTGACAGCCGACTCCGATAGCGATAAGATTAATGTCCCAGGCAATCCGTCAGGAACAATCTCGCTCGCAGCGGACAAAATTGGTAATACAAGTAATGATGCTACAGCAGATGTAGTTGGAATCGCATACAAACCAGGCGACACCGTTAAATACACACTCACAATCAAAAACACCGGTACGTGTGATCTTAAGAGTGTTCTTCTCAAAGGAACACTTGATAATCGCTATGCTAAAGTAAGCGGAAGCAATACCTTTAGCCAGGCTAAAACCCTCACAAGTACAAACGGTAATACAGTTAAGTTCGAGAAGAAAGGAACCTCTTTAGCCCAGATCGACACCCTCGGTGTGGGAGATAGCGTTTCAATTCCTTTCTCCGTAACATTAAAGAAAGATTGTGGAAATCAGTTTAGACTAGCAAACAAAGTTGTAATGTTACCTTACTACAGCATTGGTGGAAATGCACTTGCAAGCACAGACTCTAGTTTTGCAGAAACAGAGATCAATGTTGTTGGAGACGGTTCAGTCTCTGTTGGAATTTTAGCCAATAAAACTAAAGGCAGAAAGATCAACGAAAAGACTGGTCGTTACGAAGGCACAGCCACAGAAGGTACATACCAGACAGGCGATGAAATTGACTACACTGTTACAGTAACAAACACAGGTAAGTCTGACCTCTACAATGTTAGACTTGAGGACATTCTCTCCGATAAGCTCAAAGGGATGGTAGAAGAGGATGCTGGTTTTGTAATTCCAGAAACAGGAGAAGTCACAACTAAAAATGGTAAAGTAGTAACTATTGGTAATGCAGAGGTTTCCTACAATGAGAATTACAAGGCTAAGTACGAGAATGATTCTATTTTAGCACAGGAAGAAAACTCGACAGGAAGTACATCCTCAACGCAGTCTACGCAATCCACACAGACTACAGAGTCAACACAGACTACGCAGGCTACTACATCAACAACAACTGAACAGACTTCAACAGAAGGATCTACGCAGACCACAGAGTCTACCGCTGCTACAGAAAAATCGACAGAGTCTACACAATCCACTACAATTGGTGGAGCGTTAATAGTAAACGCAGCAGAAGCAAGCACACAGTCTAATAGCGAGACAACTCTCACAACAGATTCAGACTTGCTAAACAAAGCCTTCAATGGTAGTGGAACGACCACAAGCTTGAATGGTACAGTAAATGGTACAACCAGTGGTAATGGCACAGGAAATGGCACAACTACTGGTAATGGTACAACTACTGATTCCACCTTAGCCCCGGGAAGTACTTTAACTCAAGGAGCTATTGCGACAAACACAGATGAGCCTTTCAGTGTTCAATTAATCTCAAGCGGTACTGATGACAGTGGAGAGTCCGGACAGGTTCTCACTTTAGCCCAGTTACCAGCAAACGACTCAGTACAGTTGCACTTCAAGGCTAAATTAAATTCAAAAGCCGCAACAGCAAAAGGTCTGGAAAACACAGTAAAAGTAACAGCTTCTAAGCTCTCTGCAAACACAACTCTTGCAGCACTTAAGAGTGACAAGACAATGGAAGACTCAGACAAGATTTCCGTTGAAAGCTCTGCCTCTTTACGCATTGCAAAATTAGCAGATAAAACTAAAGGAGTTACACTTAAAGATGGTCGTTACGAAGGTACTAAAGTAACAGCTAAATACGGTCCAGACTCTACTGTAAAATACAAACTCACAGTAACTAACTTAGGAAGCAACACAGCCACAAATCTCTTAGTAACTGAGGAACCAAGTGAACAGCTTAAAGAACTTAGTAAATGGGGCAAGTTTAGCCAAGGAAGTTCTGTCAAGACTAAAAACGGTAAAACAGCAAAAGTGACTGTAGATGGCGTCACAGCAGTAATTGACAAGTTAACATCCAAAGACAGTCTCGAATTAGAGTTCGATGTTAAATTAAAGAAGGATGCAACTAATGCAGTAAATCTTAATAATACTGTAAGCATCTCTGGAAATTACGTTGTAAATGGACAAGAGGTCGCAATGACAACTACTGATTTAATGTCAGACAAAGATGTAATTAGCATTGACAAAACTGTCAAGCCATCAGGAAATGAAAAGAAAAAGAGTAAGAATGGTAAGAGTAGTAAGAACGGTAAAGATGGTACTAACTCCTCCAAGAGTGGAGCAAACGGTAAAGGAAAGACTAGCAATGGAACCAAGACAGGGGACAATAGTCCAGTAGGTTTACTGTTAGCCATCATGGTAGCTTGCGTTGGCACAGCAGTAGTTGCTGTTGTCTTCAGACGTAAGTAGTGAAAGGATCTGCGAAGCAGTACTAGAGATGGCAGTCACGTTAGAGATGAATCTCTAGATTTAGCCCAGTGATCACAGCAACCAAAGGTAGTGTGACGGTTTAGCCCAGCAGAAAAGCGAAGCGATCCTTAGCGAGCGCAGCGAGCACGCGTCGACCCGGCTGCCGAGCGGAGCGAGGCAGGAGGGGAGACATAACAATCACACTTCTCCATACACCTTACCAATAGTCTAGATTGGTGTCACAGCTAATCTAGACTTTTTAATGTAAACAAAACATTTTAATAGTGGGTCAAACACCACAAAATAACTGCAATAATTAATAGGAGGTTCGTGACAGTACGTCACATTTCGTTAGTTAAAAAACATGACAAGACTAACATAGCATTATAAAACTTTAACAAAAAGATAGGAGGATACATCATGGATGTAACAATTAATTTAAAACAGATTTACAAATTTAATGGAGAAGACGTCGTAGTTGTTGGTCTCTCCAAGGTAGAACAGCTCTCAAAAATGAGAGACATTGGGTGCATTGGTAGTGATAAATTTAAAACACTTTCAATAGCCCCAAATGATGACAAGATCAAAAAAGACTCTGTAATCATTTTCAGAAAAGACAGCGAAATGTACCACAATGTTGCTACAGTTCCAGAAGACGTTGTAGTCTACAAAAGTTTAGTAGACATGGAAGGTGCTAAGTGTGTTTGCACGAGTACATTCATTGAAGGAATTGAAGAGTAGGGGGAATTGAATGATAAAAAGCTATCGTAATTTGTGTAGTGTTGAAGTAAAGACGTTGGAAGCAGATGGTAGTTACTACAGTAGACGTTACAGCACTCTTGGCTTTAGCCCAGACAACAGTGACGGAGTCTGCTTTAGCCCAGCACACTACAGTAAAGTATGTGTACAGTTAAACAATTGCAAAGCAGCAATCATGAAAGAACATTTCGTACATAGTACAGGAGCATTAAGCGTACGAGAAGGAACCAGTTTAACCAAGGTAGAAGGCATCGGCAGTTTTCAATCAGTGTGTACAAATCAGCACATTTATTTGTTGGAACTTGAAGATTCTGAAATCTTTGTTAGTCCAAAGTTTTTACTCGGTTACGTAGGCAATGTTACTATGGACGGTTTCAGAAATTTAGTTAAGAAAACAAAAGCAGCTGTTTCTTTGACAAGTGCTGGAAGAGTAGGTAGAACAGATGCAATCGTAGGACTGGGAAGTTTCCTAGAGCATTGTACTCCTTACACTCTAAATGGTCTTAGTAGAAATTTCATTGCTCTTAAAGGAAGTGGTTTTGTAATCTTAACATTTCCATTCCCTTTAAGTTTCTTACAAGAGGTGGAACAGACAAAAGATACTATGACTGCCAGAACAAAGAATTTAGTATACTTTACAACACCAAACAAAGTATTCTTCACAGAAGACAATGGTTTGTGTACTATCAACGGTCAGTGCAAAATTTGTACAAGTATGATTGAAGATGCCAGTGAGTGACAGAGGTTAGGCAAAAGAATTAATTAAAAAGGAGATAATAAAAATGACAGTAGATGATTTTTTAAGAAGTGTTATTGCAGCTTTAGAGGAACAGACAATTGATGAGCAGGAAGAAGCTCCAAAGAAGGAACAGACAATCGATGAGCAGGCAGAAGCTCCAAAGAAGGAACAGACAATCGATGAGCAGGCAGAAGCTACAAAGAAGGAAGAAACAAACGAACGTAAGAAATTAAGTAACGCTGAATTTCTTACAGCGACCCTTTGCTTCGGAATTGGTGAAGATAATGCAGAACTTTTAAACAAGCTCATCAGAGATGCGACCCCTACAGACATGAGGGAGTTTCAGAATAGCACCAATAACTCCGTTAGCTCAGATGAACAGGACAGGGACGATGACGACAACACAGCTGAAGAAAAAGAAGTATTCAAAGCAGCAGACCGACTTACAATGGCAGAAACCGAAATAGTAGAACTCAAACGTATTATCGCAAACTTAAGAGGTAGCAATAATGGTTTAGCTAAGACATGCCAGGAATTAAGAGTGGAGAATCATAATCTCAGAATTGAGAACGAAGCAATGACAAAACAGTGTGATTCTTTGAGTCAGGAACTTAAGAGAACTAAGGACGATTGCGATGCTTTGAAGACTGCAGCACAGACAATCGTTAAATACCTTACACAGAAGTAGAGGTGTGAAATGCATGACTAAATTTAATTTGATTAAAAAGATTACCACATGGTATGGCTTTGAGATCAAAGAGGGTGAGAAGTCTCTAAAAGTCAGAGAAATCGGAACAGACAATTCATACGAGTTCAAAACTCTCGAAGATGCTCTCAAAGCTTTCTGTGAAATCATGAAAATAACAAATGATAATTTAAAGCCATGTCATTACCAAATTTGGAGCGATGATGAACTTGCCTTCATCGCTTCCCTGTGAGAGGTGGACTGTGACTGCTTTAACCCAGTTAGTTCAACTCCTATCCGTTATGGATTTGGTGACCGCTTTGCTAGAAATGATTACTAGCTTTGTCACCGCTTTAGCTCAGTGGATAGTCAGTGTGCTGACTGGCGGTTCACCTTTCTCATTGTTTGTAGTAATGACCTTGATTGTTCTAATCTTGGGTAAACTACGAGGTGATGATAGGTACTGAAAAAATAAAAGGAAAGAATTCAGGAAAGTAAAAGGAAAGTGAAAAAGAAAAATGTTAGATTTTTATTTCATTGGCACAAGTGGTAAAGTGCCACAACCACATAGAAGACTAACTTCGGCTATGGTTCGAGCAGATGGCGATATCATTCTAATCGATGCTGGAGAAGGAACCCAGATGGGGATTAGCAGTTCTGGTTGGACTGCAAAGTCAATCAGTACTATTTTAATAACACATCTACATGCAGATCATGTTCTCGGTTTAGCCGGAGTATTACTGCATATTCACAATTCGTGTAGAACAGAGAGAGTTATTATTGCCGGTCCGAAAGGAATTCGACGTTACGTTAACTCTCTCTATTTGGTTTTACCTACTTTAAAGTTCCCAATTTATTTCATTGAACTTACAGGTGAATCAGATTTTATTCTCACGAATACTTTAGAGATCGATGCGTTCAGACTTAATCACAGTATCAGTTGCTATGGTTACAGTTTTTACCTAAGACATGTAGGTAAGTTCGATGTAGAAAAAGCAAAATCAGTCCCTAAGAGAGCATGGGGAGAATTGTCAAAAGGATTCGCTACAAGAGATTTCGAGGGAAATAAAGTCAGAAATGACCAGATTTTAGGTCCGGAAAGAAAAGGGATTAAAATTACATACGTCACTGACACACGACCAACAGAGAGCATTGTTGAGTACGCCTCCCATAGTGATCTGTTTGTTTGTGAAGGAATGTATGTTGGTTCAGGCGAGAGTGAAAGAAAAGATGAGATCAACAAGGTAAAGAATTACCACATGACCTTTAACGAAGCGGCCACTTTAGCCAAGCACGCTAATGTCAAGCGGTTAGTACTCACCCATTTTAATCCAAGTCTCCAACATCCATCAACACAGTTAGACGTTGCTAGAGAAATCTTCAAAGAGACCTATGCAGCCGCAGACGATCTGTCAATCCACTTTAACTTCGATAATGAAGCTGTCTTTGACAGGTCACTAATTAATGCAAAGGGAGTCAAAGGTAGTATTACTAAGTTAAATCCGTACGCAGACTACTTGTGCTTCGAAGACAGAAACACACGTAAACAAAAGAAGAGACCTAAACAAGAGACAAAGAAGCGATACGGAAAACGTAGAGTTGGTAGTAAGGCAGCTACTTTAGCCAAGAACACCAACCAGAGAACTAACAATGGCGGCAAAACTAGCAAGACAGGCAATGGCGCTAAGACGACTTCAAAGAATCGAGAAATGGCTAGGAGGTGGTAGCGTGAGGTGTAAACACCTTGTACTGTGTCTCATTAATGTGTACATTGTACTATCACTAGTATGGTTGGTCTTTTACTTCACAATAGTTAAGTGTGGTATTGGTTCCAGCTTTAACCAAGTCTCATTAGCAAAGCTTCTAGACGATGCTAAACTTTACGCTAAGATGCTAGACACATTGTTACTTCTGATGAAGAATTCTGGTGTAATTCTAAGTGGTATCACTTTGATTTTTCTTCTATTTCTATCACTATTTAGCCACGTATTCAAAAGTAATTTTCTTAGTTACTTCTCAATGGTAATGTTGATTGGTAACTACATTTACATTGTAGTCAGAGATACAACTTACGGTTTCTACAACACTACATACTACGAAGTAATGGGATTTAAGATTCCAGAGCTAGATGTAATGGTGATGGTAGTGATGGCACCACTGTTTCTGCTATACTTGCTCAATGTAATTCTTCGAAGAGTGGAGTAGTGCTTTAGCTAAGGTTAACGCTTTAGCCAAGCCCCTATCACCAAAGATTTATCATGGTTAAGCATACTGTATACTGCACCCTTAGTGCAGATTATTTTAAGGAGGTATACGTATGTATAACAAAGAAGAATTCAAACAGGTAGTAGAAAATGCAGTCAAGGAGATTTTCCCAGACAGAGAGGTGACAACTTTAGTAGAAGACAGGTCTCAAATGGAACAGCTGTGTGTAGAAACAAAAGCTGTAGACTTAGACAACAAAGATTCAGATGCTAAAGAAGCAAAACACAAAAAGAGTAGCAATGCACATGCATTATTTAATTTCAACAGATTGAAAGAGATTCATGAACAAAGCGGGATTGAAGGTGTAAAAGATTTCATTAAATCCTGCATTGGCTATTGCGAGAACAATCTGGAAGAGATTCAAAGTACAATGAAGGATTTCAAATCGGCACTAAACATTAAAGTCTTCGATCCGATTATTAAACCGCATCTGACAAACTGTATTACGAAAGATCTTGGAGATTTGAAGCAGGCTCTAGTTTTAGTCAAGAACGAAGAGGATAGCGCTTTTCAGATTTATCTTTCAGAGGATAACTTAGATCCTTTTAAAAATGTTATTGGAGATATGACAATAGATGCTCTTTGGGATTTAGCCAAAGAGAATCTTAAAAAATGTAAGTGTAATTTTCTCTCAATTTTGTCCATTCCTGGACTTGCAGAATTATTTCAGGATAAAGGCCTTGATCCAGAAGATCTTAGAGAACCTACAATAACCTTCACAACTAATGATTTGCAAAAAGAAGAAACAATTAGAGAAATGCAAGATCTTGTTACAAACTGTAAATTGGTACAACCTATGTTCATAATAAAGAACAGAGATCTCTCATACTCAACATCATTGTTGTGCAATGAAGAATTGTTGTCTGGTTTAGCCCAGGTATTCAATGAATCATACTACATTCTCCCATCAAGTACTTTAGAACTACTTTTATTTCCTGAATCCTCTGCAAATCCATTAGATAGTGAAAATGAAGTTAGAACGCATTTGAAAGGAATGGTTCACAGTGTAAATCAAACACTACAAAGTAATGAGTTATTTACAGATGAAGTCTTCAAATACAACAAATCTGTTGAAAAGTTAGAGTTCATTGGTAGATACGAAAGCATCACAACAATGTACTAATTTAACTCTCAAAACACAATAGAATCAACTCATAAGCAACAATCTCAGAAATAAGGGGACTAATTTGGTCCCCTTTCTTTCATTTAGGAAGTGTAAGAACTGAGAATGATAAGAAGTAAGGGGATGATAAAAAAGTGAAGTTAAACAAAGTGATAGCAGTGGGAGTAATAGCAACACTAGCATTAAGTCTCACTGCCATCAAACCATCAAGTGGTAAAGAGGTGACAGAACCTTTAGCCCAGCACTCTATCACAGACAAAAGGGTTCACAGTTTGCAGGGTAAGATTTTAACCCAGTATTCTAGTGCGAAAGATCTTAAAACTCTCAAAAGTACTAAAGATCTCAAATGTCTTAGAAGTCTTCCAATCACTCTAAGTGCTAAGACTGACAACAACGGTTTCGACGAAAGGGAAGATGTAGACAAAAGCAAGAGCAGTGAGAACTCTAAAGAGAACAATGGTAAAATTTATTGGACAACAGCACTTCTGTGGTTAGTTGTAATTGCTGGAGCATTGGAAGTCACAGTATTAAGAAAAGACTCTTCCCTTGGAAATAAAATCAATGAGAAGACTAAGAACTTTAGAGATGGTGGTCTAGGTCAAAGCTTTAGCCCAGGAGATAACCAACAGGGTCAAGAACAGACTACACCTCCAACGCCTTCCCAGAGTCAAGCGCCTCCAACATCTACCAACACAATAGCAGAAGGAGGTGATAATGTTGAACAACAGTAATAAGAGAACTAGAAGAACCAAAAAAGAATTACAACATAGAAAACAGATTGCAATGGTAGTAGGAATTTTACTACTTGTAATACTGATTGCTCTAGGAGTTCTAAAGATGATCTCTTTGTGGAAATACAAGTCGTGCAACAATAACTACATTAGTATTTCACAATACAAAAGTCTAAAGATACCGAAGACACAAGCGGACGAAGTCACAGATGACCTAGTTGACTTCTCTTTAGCTCAGTACCTTCAAAACGAGAACTTAAAGCAGCATGACACTCAAAGTCAAATTAAAGAAGGTGACACTGTCTGCTTGAGCTACACAGGTCGATACAATGGCAGCTCTTTCAGAAACAGTGATGTAAAAGGGTTAGTAATAACTTTAGGAAATGGTAGTATTGATGAGAACTTTGAAAAACAAATTCTCGGTCACAAACCGGAAGAGATCTTTGATGTCAAAATGACATTGCCTGACAATTACTCAGACAATTTCGTTGCTGGCAAAGAGGTTACCTTTAACGTTCAGGTCGAATACATTTTAAAAAGTGTAGAAATACCTAATGTTGTCACTGATGATTTCATTCAACAGCACACAAAGTATTCCTCTTTAGCCCAGTACAAACAGCACATCAAGAAAGACCTCAAGACAAAGGCAAAGCTCCAAGCAGAGCAGACAAATCGAAAAAAAGCCATTGAAGTTTTACTTAAGCACACAAAGGTTAAAAAGTACCCAAACAAGGAATTGAAGGAGATCGAAAACATTTTGATTGTCAACGACAATTCCAATGCTCTTTACTCAGGAGTAAGCGAAAGTGAATACAAAAACAATATGGGGTACAAAACCGAAGAAGACTATAATGCTCACATCAAAGCTTTAGCCCAGGAACAACTCAAAGAGAGGTTAGCTGTGGATGCCATTGTTAAGGCAAATGCTCTAGAAGTTCCAAACACTTTTATAGAGAAGGAAGAAGAAAAGCTTGCACGTGAGTCAGGCTTTAGCACAGTGGAAGAGATGAAAGCTAAAATGGTCCGTAATGAAATTAGATTAACAATCAAAAAGTTCTATGTGGCAGACTACTTACTCAAGCACTCTAAGTAAGGTAAGCAGCTTTAGCCAAGAACAACATTTAGAACAATAATAACCAAGAACATTTAACTAAGAACCAAAAGGAGAAAAAGAATGATAAAGTTTAGAAAACCAGCAATTGTAGCAGCTATGTTATGTTTCTCTGCCATGATGGCAGCTGGGTGTACAAATCCTGCAAATACTGTAGGAACCAAGCAGTACATCGAACAGAACCAGAAAAAGTCCATCACAACAGATAATCTCAAGATTAAGCAGTACATCGGTTTAAAGGTCGATTGCGAGGAAAAAGAGAAAATCACAGACAAAGCAATTGATGATGCCGCTCCAGAGTATCTTTATGAGAACGATTTGTTCGACAAAGATACAACAAGTAAAATCAAAAGTGGTGATCTTGTAAACATAGCCTTTGTTGGTAAAATAGATGGTAAAGAGTTTGAAAATGGCAGCACTGATAGCTATGATGTTGAAATAGGTTCAAACTCGTTGATCGATAATTTCGAAGAACAGTTGATTGGTCACAAAGCCGGAGACAAAGTTGAAGTAAAAGTTACCTTCCCAGCCAATTACGAGGAAAAGTCTTTAGCCAAAAAGAAAGCTGTCTTTGAGACAACAATCAATTACATCAAGAACGTAGTCAGTGTTCCAGACAAACTCACAGATTCTTTCATTTCCAAGTACACAAACTACAAAACTGTAAAGGACTACAAAGCTTACGTTAAGAAAGCTTTAGCCAAGGACGTGGAAGAGTCCTTCAAGACCGCACAGGAAAACGCAGTTACAGATGCACTTCTTGACAAAACAGAAGTAACAAAATACCCAGAAGATAAACTGAAAGACGAAATCGAATTCAATGAGAACTACTACAAAGAGTACGCTAAGTCAATGGGAATCACATACAAAGAAATGATTCAGCAGATGGGTTACGATGACGAGGACACCTACAAGAAGGAGTTAGAAGACTACGCTAAAGAGAACGTTAAGTACTATCTGATGTGCGATGCCATTGCTGAAGAAGAAGGTATTACTGTTAGCGACTCTGACTACAAGGAGAAGGCAACAGCTTTAGCCAAGGAGTATGACTACAAGACTCTTACAGCGATGGAAAGAGAATACACAAAAGACAGAATCAAAGAAGTTCTCAATGCAAGAGAAGTAACTAAATTCGTAATCAAGAACACAAACTTTAACTACACAAAGAAGTCCGAAGAGTCCACAGGTGACACAACAATCAACACCAATGCTTCCGACGCTACAGTCACAACTACCACAGAAGACTCTACAACATCTACAGCAGCTACAGAGGAAGGCACCTCTACAGAAAAGTAAGGTGGTGATTACGTGCAAGACAGATCACAACATACGAACAATTCCAACAGTGGCAGACAAGGCTCTAGACCTAATCAAAGTACACAACGGAGAAATGGTTCTACTTTAGACAAGTCAAGCAGTAGACCTAGCCAAAGCAATCCAAGACAGACAAGTGGTAGATCTAGCCAAAGCAATCCAAGACAGACAAACGTACGACAGTCTAGTAGCAAAAAGTCCAATGGGGTTGGTTCAGCCCAGTCAGATCTTGATAGGGTTTTAGCACAGAGAGAAGGAGAAGCAAGAAGAACTCTTGGTTCTGCTTTAGCCAAGTCAGCCAGCGTAGCTGACAATTCAGGCAAAATCACTAAGAGATCAAGTGGAGTACCAAACAATTACCAGAGGTCTAATACTTCCCAAAGAGTTCCAAACGCTTCCATTAAACCAGAAGTCAAGGACAACACAAAAGAACTTAATGAGGTTTACAGTAATTTACTTTCAGATGAATTAAATCGATACGTTAACAAAGAAAATGAAGAACGCAAAGAGGACAATTCACAGAAACAAAAACATAGAATTACAATCGACTGGAGAAGAATCGTAGAGGGCTTTAACCAAGCCTTCTACCGTTCCCAAAAAGTTCTCAAAGGGATTGCAACTGTAGTAACCGGTCTAATCACCATTGCGTGCGGAGCGACCTTGCTCTATGCTTTTGTACTCTCTTTCAAGACAATGCCCGATTTAGCCAAGTGCTACAACAATGCTCATGTCACAATCGAGAACAGTACCAAAAGCACTTTCAAAAAAGAAGACAATAGTTTTGTTTACGATAAGGATGGCAACACTTTAGCCAAGCTTCGTCAAAACAGAGATACAGACTACATCAAATACAACGACATTCCACAGGAAGTTGTGAATGCTTTCGTTGCAGTAGAAGACAAAAGATTTTATGACCACCATGGAGTTGATTTACAGTCAACAGCAAAAGCTGTAGAAATTCTAGTAAGAGGTAAGCTTGGAGAAAGCACAGGAGTCGAACGAGGTGGTAGTACAATCACACAGCAGATGGTAAAAAATGTTTTCTTAAGTAACAAGAAGACATACGCTCGAAAACTCAAAGAGATATTTCTAGCGTTAGAAGTAGAAAAGAAATACTCTAAGAAAGAGATCTTAGAATTTTACATTAACAATGTGTACTTCTACAATAACTGCTATGGAATAGCGTCAGCGGCACAATCGTACTTTTCAAAGGATTTAGATCAGCTCACTTTAGCTGAGACTGCTACACTGTGCGCAATCCCTAATTCTCCGTACTACTACAATCCAGTCAGTAACTACAGCAATAACAAAGAACGACGTAATCTAATTCTGAAAAGAATGAGAGATCAGGGTTACATTACCAAGAAAGCCTACAAGACTGCCAAAAAGTCTAATACAACTGTAATTCAGAATCAAAGAGATTTCTACAATTACGAGGTGAGCTACGCTATCGACTGTGCTGTAGAAAATCTGATGAAACAGGATGGCTTTGAGTTTCATTACAGCTTTAGCTCAGTAAGAGACTACAAGGACTATAGAAAGCGGTACCTGGAAGAGTATGACTTAATGCGAAAAGAACTCTTCACAGGTGGCTACAAAATTAAAACTACCATTGACCACAATGCCCAAGAGAAGTTGCAGAAGGCTGTTGATTCCAATTTAGCCCAGTTCACAAAAAAACAAAAAGATGGTGAGTTTCTAGTGCAAGGCGCAGCCACAGTAGTTGACAACACTACTGGTAAAGTAATTGCTATCGTTGGCGGAAGAAGTCAAGAAAGCGAAGAAGGTAATGGAAGAACTCTAAACAGAGCATTCCAATCATACAACCAGCCGGGTAGTACAATTAAGCCTCTAGTGGTTTACACACCTGCTTTCGAGAAAGGATACAGCCCAGACACAATAGTAAATGACCAAAAGTTTGAAGGAGGTCCATCCAATAGTGATGGGCTTTACAAAGGTCTTATTAAGGTCTCACAGGCTATCATAGAATCGAGGAACACCGTTGCTTGGCAGATTTTGGATGACATTAGACCAAAAACTGGATTGAAGTACGTACAGAACATGGACTTTAGTCACATCGTTCCTAGCGACTACTACGACGCAGCAGCTCTTGGTGGTTTAACCTATGGTGTTAACACTGTAGAAATGGCAAGTGGTTACGCCACCATCAAAAACGGTGGAATCTACAGAAAAGCCTCATGCATTGATTCAATTGAAGACAGTGATGGAAATGAAGTAGCAAAAGGTGAAGTTCCTTCAAGAGTTTACAAACAGTACGCTACCAAAGAGATTACTGAAATCATGCAAGATGTAATCAAAAAGGGAACTGGTAGAGGATTGAGTTTGGAGCGTGGTATGCCATCCGCTGGTAAAACCGGTACTACTAACAATCAGAGATCTGGATGGTTCTGTGGCTTTAGTCCGTACTACTCCATCGCAGTTTGGGTTGGAACGGACAACAACGATGAAGTGAAAGATCTGTGGGGTGGAACATACCCGGGAAGCATCTGGAAGGATAGCATGAATGCTCTGTGTAGCAGTAAGCCGGTTATCTCTTTTGATACCACTTTAACTCAGTCTGACCTTCTGGAGAAGAGTGGTAAAACATCCTCAAATGGTAGTACTGCTACAACAACTGAGAAGAAGGTAGCCACAACAGCTACGACAGAATCAGAAGGTGATGAAGAGGACGAGGACGATGTAGTTTCAAGACTAAATGATTTAATCTATGATTACGAGGAATTAGAGATTCAGAGTGATTCCGATTTAGCCCAGGTAACTTCAATCGAAGGAGAAATCGAAGACCTGTTAGCTAAATTAAAAACAAAAGACAACCAGAAGTTTTACCGTAAAGTATACGAGCAGGCAAAAGGAGAAGTACAAACAAAAATCAATCAGTACAAGAGCAGTTTAGGCAACTCTAGTACACAAATGCCAACAGACCAAACTACAAGTAGCAGCACCACAGAATCTACCGAAAGTGATAGTAGTGCCGGAAGTGGCACAGACAATAGTACAGATGGTAGTGATGATAATGAAGAGTTTGGTTGGCAGAATTAAGAACAGAGTACACAGGTTTCATCGCCTGGTACTCTTTAGCAACACATCACAAGGACCTCAAAATGGTCCAGAGAGTTCACAAAAGGCCACAAGAGATCCAACAATCTCACAGTGTCTCACAATCGAATCACACTGATTCACATGCTAAAATACAATCAAATGAAGTATTAGAATTAGCAAACATGAAACAACAGAGAGGTGTGTGAAATGACATTATTAGAAGAATTAATGAAGCAATACAAAACAACTATGGAAGATTTGATGATTTACACAAATTTAGCTGAAGACAAACTTATGTCTTTTATTACTGGTGATATTTCTATTTTAGACTGTCCTGCTAAGATTTTTGCAGCATTAGCCAAGACCTTTGGATTGATAGAGAAGTTTGATTGCATTAGGTGGTATAGATTGCAAAAGCTGATATATCCATATTCATTTAATTTCGCTAATAATCCAAATATGATTAAAAAAGCTTTAGCCCAGGCAATCCCTGAGTTTTATAGGCATGGCATAGTGGAAGGAGATATCTTCAACGTGTGCTAATCGAAAAATTCTGTAAAGGCTTTAGCACAGTACTTCTAATTACAAAAAGAGTTTAACCGAGAAAACTCTGATAAAGGTGATGATTCTGAATCATCAATTCTAAAATCTCAGAACACTTTAATTTAATCGTTAGGGTGTTCTTTTATTGTCCACATTTAATCAAATGGGGTCATTCATTGTCGAAGAACTGCATTAATATTTTAGAGATGTTTGTAGCTATCTTTAGTTTAGCATTTCAAAATATTTACAAAGGAGGTTCAAGATGATGAACAATAAACAAAAGAAGTCAGTAGACAAGATATCTCTTTCCAGATGCCGGTACCACTTTAGCCCAGGAGATTACCTGCATGTGTGCAAATTCAAAATGTTCTTTGTGGACACTTTAATGTTATCTTAAAATGGAGGTTAATATTATGGAAAAAGCATTATTATCATTAAAAGAGGTTTGCGAATATACCGGTTGGAAAGAAACAAAAGTCAGGGAACTTTTAAAAAGGGAAACAAGTACATTTACAATAAGACTTGGAAATAGGTTATATGTAAATAAGAGATTATTCGATGACTATTTAGACAAGTGCGCAAAGTATCAAATACGTTTGTGAGAATTAGCAAGAAAGGAGCTATTTAAATTATGGGAAAAGCTTTAAATGGTAAAAATTTAGGAAAAGGGTTCTCACAGAGAAAAGATGGCAGATACGAAGCGAGAGCCACTATTAATGGCGTAAAAATTGATCTTTATGATATGAGTTTGTCAAAATTAAAGAAAGCTTTTGAGTTAAAAAAGGCAGAAGTTTTACGTGATGAAAAAGGTGTAAGACCCAATGTAACTTTAAAAGATTGGTATGAAGAATGGTTTGAAAAATTTAAAGTTCCACAATTAAAATCTACTAGTAGTATAAAATCATATAATAGAAAAACAAAAAATACTTTTATTGCTATTTTGGGAGAAAAACGTGTAAAGGATATTACTCAAATAAATTTACAAGTAGCAACAAACGAACTAGCAGAGAAGGGTTATGGAGAAAGAACAATCAGAGAAGCTATAGGAGTTTTACGAGAATGTTTAGATATTGCTGTTATTAACAGGATTATACCAGTCAATCCTTGTGTGGGACTTTTAGTTAAGAGTACTTACACTCAGCATAAAAGAAGGGTTATGACACATGAAGAACAGGATCTCTTTTTAAATGAAGCAAAGAGTAGTTATTACTATGAAGCTTATGCTATACTGCTATTAACCGGAATTAGAATTGGAGAATTCTCCGGATTACAGTGGCAGGATATAAATTTTGTGGATAAAGAGATTTATATTAAACGATCCATGTCAACAGCATACATAGATGGTACAAAGATTGAAGAATTAACCACACCAAAAACATTCAATTCTTTTAGAACAATACCTTTCTTTGGTGAGACAGAGGATTTATTAAAAAGTTGGAAAAAGAAACAAGCTGAAATTAGAGATAAGATGGGTGACCGATGGAGAGCGAAACCAGAATTTGGAGACTTAGTATTCACAAGTACTGTAGGTTCTCCAGTAACAAGATACGTAATCGCACATGATCTTACTAAGATAGTACAAAACATTAATTTAAGAGAGCTTTATAAGGCATCAGCAGAGGGAAGACCTCCAAAAACATTTGAACGATTACATCCGCATGCTTTCAGGCATACGTTTGCTACTCGTTGTTTTGAAAAAGGTCTCGATCCTTTATTTATACAGAGTATTATGGGACATGCCAATTACAGCACAACAATATCATACACACATGTTTTGGATGACACAATAAGTAAGGAAGTAAAGAAGGCTGGTAACTTCTTGAGTTAATACTTCACTCTTTGACGAAGTCAGCTTTAACCAAGAACATGAACTTTAGTCAAGAAATTGGCAAGCTGTCAAAATTGTGTACTCTACTCATTTAGCCAAGAACCGAATAATTTTTGCGTAAATGCATCTTTGCGTAAAAAGTTTGAAAAATTTTTGATTCCTAGTGCTAATTCAATTTGCGTAGAACTTGCGTAAAACAAAAAAACAAGTTTCTTAAAACCCTGATAAACAGTACATTTTGCTACAACTTTTCGCAAAGCAGATGGCTGGTAAATAATTCTTCGAATTATTAATATTGTAAATTAGAATAGAATTTACAAAAGGCTCCGAAACCTTCATAAACACTTTATTTTCTAGTGATTATGAGGTTTTCGGAGCCTTTTTTCCATAGAAAAAAGGAAATGACGAAAGTAAAAATGAAAAAATGACTATTGAAATTCAGTTGACATATTTGTGGTGGTAAGTTAATATAATAGTAACAACAGGCAACATGAGTGTCTGTCAAGCGTTGAAGTAAGGTGTTGTGCCAGAGGGCAGTGCCTTACCAGCTTTATAAGGGTTTAGCATTTACCACAATCTGGCTAGGGAGCAAAAGCTCCCAAAAGAAAATGCTGAGAGGCTCTGCCAAGTGCAGGGCCTTTCTTAATTTTATTATGAAATGAAGGGAGTTGCGGAAAATATAAAGTCTTCGGATTTCTATCATAAAATACAAGACAGAGTGCATTTTCTTCCGCTGCTTGAGAAAATGCTTGATAGTAATGATACGGTTTTTAAGTATAATAAAAAGGCGAATGTCTATTCTATGATAAAAGCGGATTATCTGATGAAAAATCATATGGAAGGAAAAAATTTATTTTTGTTTTTATCTAATGCAAGAGATGATAGTTATTTTTGTCGTTCTTTTTTTCCAGAGGAGAAAATGGATTATACAAAGAATCAAGCTTCATGGACTCTCTTATATAAGAAAAAAAGAAATCTTATTGATGGGTCAGAACATATATTATACGACAGATTGAAAAAAGATGTAAAATAGCAAGGGGCTGTCCTGAAAACATAGTTTAGCACCGATCGGAGTGGAACGTAGAGTCGTAATCCCCATCAAGTTGCAAGGCGGACAAAATCCCGGAGGATTTTTGTCTGACATTGCGAAACTTGCTCTAAGAATGTTTGCTCCTATATATAAGCCGATTTTAAGAAAAAAAGAAAGTAATAGTATATATCTGTGATTTTTTTGAAAAAGTAGTTGATGATTTAATTCTTATGTGCTAATTTAATCATAGACCGTAGGAAGGCATGGGTAATCCCTGAATCCAAATATTCCATTGGCGAGTAGGCAGCTAAGAAGAAATAGCTGCCTATTTTACTATGTGAGCGGAAATGCTGTAAAAGAACAGAAACTTCCTGACACACGCTAAAAAATAGGAATGTTTGTTATATTTCAATGGGCAGAAATTAGAGTTAAATCCTTTTGGAGATCCTTATGATTATTTATAAATTTGGACAGAGATTATAGGTTGGGATAAAAGGCTTGCTTTCGTATAAATTACGCATAGCAAGCCTTTTATTACATTAAATGCAAGTCACTCCATTTTTTCATATCTTGAAGAATCGGTACAAAACTTTTTCCTAAATCAGTTAAAGAATATTCTACTTTCGGTGGAACTTCTTGGTACACATATCGTGAAATAAATCCATCTTTTTCCAATTCTCGAAGCTGCTTTGTCAGAGTAGATTGTGTAATATCGCCTAATCTTCGGCGGAGTTCTCCAAATCTTTGTATTTCATATTCTGAAATATACCATAAAATAGTTATTTTCCACTTTCCACTTAAAATATTTTGAATACGAACCATGGATGCACATTGAGGAAGTAGCGATTTCATATTACTCATAAAATTCCTCCTTTAATGGCATTATATCTTTTTAAAATTATTATTGCAAGATACTATTATTTTTTGTACTTAGTATTATTTTTAGCACTATAAACGAAAAAAGACAGTACTTTTCAATTTTTACATACTTGCTATAATTTAAAACAAGGAAGGAGGTGATAACAATTAACACATCAATCAATATTGCAGGAATTACATTTAAAAATCCGATAATGCCTGCGTCTGGAACATTTGGCTCTGGACAAGAATATAGTGAATTTGTAGATTTGAACCAACTAGGTGCAGTAGTAACTAAAGGTGTTTCATTAACTCCATGGGAAGGAAATCCGGCCCCCAGAATCATGGAAACAAGCAGTGGAATGCTAAATGCTGTTGGATTACAAAATCCTGGAATTGACGTATTCATAGAGCGTGATATTCCCTTTCTTCAAAAATTTGATACTAAAATAATTGTTAATGTGTGTGGCAATTCGGTGTCTGATTACCTACAAGTTGTAGAAAGACTATCTGAAACTGTTGTTGATATGCTGGAAATCAATATTTCATGCCCGAATGTTGAACATGGTGGCATTGCATTTGGACAAGAGCCAAAGATGGTGGAATACATTACCAGTGAAATAAAAAAGATAACCCAAAAGCCTATTTCTATGAAATTAACACCTAATGTAACTGATATAACAGAAATAGCAAAAGCGGTTGAAGCAGGTGGAGCAGATTCTATTTCTCTAATCAACACAATTACAGGTATGAGAATAGATGTAGAGAAAAGGAAATTCTGTGTTGCAAATAAAACAGGTGGTTTATCTGGTTCGGCAATAAAACCGATTGCATTAAGAATGGTTTATCAAGTCTGTCATGCAGTTAAAATTCCAGTAATCGGTATGGGCGGAATTGCAACAATAAATGATGTCTTGGAATTTATCATGGCCGGAGCAACTGGTATCGCAATAGGAACAGCAAATTTTAACAATCCTTTTGTTATGCCAGAAATCATATCAAAATTAACAGAATATATGAAAGAAAACAACATTGAAACCTTAGATGAAATCAGAGGTATTGTTGGTTAAAAACTAGGAGGAAATCATTATGCATTATACAGGAACAATATGGCGTCCACCATACGAAGCATACTCATTGTTGATTCAAGTAACAGCAGGTTGCACACACCATTCATGTAAATTTTGTACACTTTATGAGGATTTACCGTTTAAATTCAAATTATCTCCATTTTCAGAAGTTAAAGCTGACTTGGCAGAAGCAAGTAAATATTATCGGAAAATACCTCGTATATTTTTTACTGGTGCAAATCCATTTGTATTAAGTACAGAAAAATTAAAAACATTAGCAAAAATGGTCAAGGAATATTGCCCTTTTTATAAAACAATCGGCTGTTTTGCAAGAATTACCGATATAATGCCAAAAAGTCTTGAAGAATTAAAAGAATTAAGAGCTTTAGGGTATGATGGTATTACGATTGGTGTGGAAACAGGCTATGATGAAGCTCTTACCTTTATGGATAAGGGCTTTCAGTCGAAAGATGTATTAGAACAATGTAGAAAATTGGACGAAGCAGGAATCAGCTATAATTTCTTTTATTTAACAGGAATTTATGGAGCTGGTCGTGGAGAGGTCGGTGCGAAAAAGACAGCAATGCTTTTCAATCAGTTAAATCCTAAAATCATTGAATCTTCTATGTTGACGATTTATAAGACATCTGAATTGTATCAAGAGATTCAAAAGGGAAACTGGAAAGAAGAAAGTGAAATAGAAAAACTTATTGAATTAAAGACACTTGTTGAAAATCTTACAATAAACACAAGAATTGTGACTGATGGTGCGTCCAATCTAATACAGGTTCGGGGCAATCTTCCAGCCGACAAGAAAAAATTGATTAAGCATTTAGAATGCCAGATTTCCAATGCCGATGAAGTGTTTTTAAGAGAATATCGTGTGAATCTGAGACATTTGTAAAATTGAAAGGATTTTTATACTGCCTGCAAAATGGAAAGATGGATACGCATGTTTTGGACGATATAGAATCCAAGGAAGCAAAGAAAGTGGGAGAGTTTTTGCAGAATAAGAACAATGATGCTAAAATTGAGTAATTTATTAAGAAAATAAAGAAGTGGCGGTTTACAAAAAGGCGTTGAAATGCTGTGTTTTAGCAGGAAAACTCGCTAGACAAGAGCGACAACTAAATCAACACTTCGCAAAGTATATGGATAGTAAATAATTCTTTGTAAATTGAATCGAAATTTATAAAGGCTCTGAAAGCTTCATAAACACTTTATTTTCTAGTGATTATGAGGTCTTCGAAGCCTTTTTTCTATGGAAAAAAGAAAACTTCTTAATATATAGCTGATTTAGAATAGAAACCAGGTAAGAACATTGAAGAAACGTAAAATATGGAAAAAGCTATTACAGCACAAATTCAGAAGTATAGAAATACTTACATCTCTATAATAAAGGAAAAAAAGGAGAGTGATAAGTATGGATATTAAACAAATCAAAGAAAACAAAATAAGAATGATACTTCAGTTTTCTATTCCTAGTATCATTGCAATGTTATTACAGACGGTGATAACAATAACGGATGGATATTTTACTGGAAACTATGTAGGCCAGAATGCGTTGGCTGCAATCAATTTGGGATTGCCGATACTGTATTTTTACCTTGGAACAGGATTTTGCATTGGTGTAGGTGGTTCTGTTATTAGTGGCAGAATGCTTGGATCAAATGAACGAAAAAAATCATCAGAAGTATTTTCACAGACAGTAGTAGCTGCCCTGATCACATGTGTGGCAATCTCTGCTATGGTATTTTTACTTTTTACACCAATCTTGAAGATTTTAAGAGCAGACGGTAATCTTTCAGTTTACTTTACTGAGTATTATAGAATCATGCTGTTTACGTATCCACTTATGGTAATTGGAACAATCTTTGGAATGTTTATTCGTGTTGATGGCAAACCGCAGATTTGTATGCTTGTTAGTCTTGCAGGATGTATCTTGAATGGAGTTCTCGATTTCTTTTTTGTGGATATTATGAGATTTGGAATTCAGGGAAGTGCCGCAGCATCATTAATAGTACAGCTCTTGACTGTATTGGCACAGATGTTTTACTTCATTAGTCGAAAAACAGGAATCGGGTTTCGGAAGTTTTCATTTGACAGAGGGATAAACAAGGAAATGATTCTCAACGGATCTTCTGAATTTATTGGAGAGATGGCCAGTGCCATATCCATGTTTATGTTCAACTATGTGCTTATGAAATATGTAGGAGCAGAAGGTGTTGCAGCTTTTACAATTTTGGGATTTGTAGTTTATGGTTACAGTATGATTTGTATTGGATTTGGGCAGGGAATCAGTCCACTTGTCAGTAGATGTTGGGGTGCGAAAGAGAAAGAGACGGCTTTTGTTTTAAGAAAAACTACGAATAAGATGTTGTTTATGATAGGATTGATAATAGCTATAGCATTTTTTGTGGCAGGAAAGCAGTATGCAGGTTTGTTTGGATGTAATAATGAAGTGGCTGATATGGTTGCAACAGGTTTTAAAATTTATGCTGTAACATTTCTTGCTATGGGATATAATGTAGTGAATTCTATGTATTTCACAAGCTGTGGGGATGCAGGATCATCTGCAATCATTTCGACATTAAGAGGAATTGTTTTCCTTTTGGGATTTACGCTGGTTTTTCCTGCAATTTTAGGAATGACGGGTGTATGGCTTACTGCTCCATGCTCTGAAATACTTACAGCAATCATTGCAGTATTTTTAATAAGGAAGCAAACGGGTAAACGAAAGTGTGGTGAACTGAATGGATAATACTGAAAATTATGAAATACGCAGTGCAGTGATAAATAAAGCCATTAACTATATATTTGACCATATTGATGAGGAAATTACAGTAGATGATGTAGCTCACTATTGTTCTTATTCTAGGTATCACCTGACACGTATGTTCAAAGAAGAAACGGATGAAGCTCTTTATCAATTTATTAAGAGGATTCGTCTGGAGAGAAGTGCATGGTGTCTGAAAGTTGAGAAAGAAAAAAGCATTACAGAAATTGGTGAAAAATATGGATACTCCTCGTCAAATTTTGCAACAGCATTTAAAAAGCATCTGAATTTATCGCCGGGTGATTTTCGGGAAACAAGTGAGCAGATGGTGGAAGAAAGTTCATTTTCTCATGGGGTAACATTAGATGATCTTGATGATGCAGGTAAATTAATCACTGTCGAAAATCTTGACAGCTTTACAGTTATATATGAAAGAAAGAAGGGAAATTATCATCAGCTTCCTTTGGAGTGGTGCCGATTTATAGAAAAATATGAGCATCTCGCTACAGAAGAAACATTATATATGGAATGTACAATTGATGATCCAACAATTACAGATGAAGATCACTGTATGTATGACTTGTGTCAGACGATTTCTCCAGATCAACTGGTATTAAAGAAAAATGAACATATATTGCTTCAGAATTTCCAAGGAGGAAAATATGCGGCGTATCATTTTAAGGGTTTTCCTCAGTTTCTTTTCATGGTATATCAGGAGATATTTTGCAGATGGCTTTCAAAGACTGGAAATCAGTTAGATGAAAAACGACCGATTTTTGATATTTATCGCTTGGTGGGAGAAGATGGATATATGGAAATTGATATCTGCTTTCCGTTGAAATAAAATACCCTCCACTTTGCCACCAATGTTTTTATTGGTGGTATTTTTTGAGTAAAAAAGATGGAGGTACAGGAAATCTATAAAATTGACACATTTCTCATAAAAAGAAACCTATTTTGTTTTAAGAGATTTTTGTAAAATATCATTACAAGAAAATGCAAAGGAAAAGAAAAAGAATGAGGTATTGTAAATTACAAATTGCCTGTTTTATTATTGTATGGTATGTGATTTTTATTTACATTCAGGACAGAAAGCAATATAAAGATGACAGCAAAGACTATTTTTTTAAATTACTAGTAAAATCGGGGATCATAAGTATTTTATTTGATGGTATTACAGCGTATACGGTGAATCGTTTTTATGTTAAGTCTTGATACATTTGTTTTTGTGATGTTTCGGTATTTGATGGGCATTTCAGCATACACTTGTTTTGCAATGGTTATTGTATATATGTTAGCTTCGATAGTAATATTTCTGAAATACAAAACAACGATAGAATTACATAAAAGAACAACGATAGCTACTTATCTGATTGCAACAATAGGAGTGACGATATTTCAGATCCGTTATCCACAGGCCCTTGTTACCTGTCTTGTTCCAACGATAGCAATTATTGGTGCGTGTCTGAATTTGGAGAATCCGTTTTTTGTAAGATTACAAAAACAGCATGATGAGATGGTAATGGGATTTGCTACGTTGATAGAAAGCAGAGATCAGAGTACTGGCGGGCATATCCGCCGTACAACAAAATATGTAGAATTATTGGCTAAGGAAGCTGCGAAAGAGAAGATATACAAAGAAATATTAACAAAAGATTATATTCAAAATCTGATTATGGCGGCACCGATGCATGACATTGGAAAAGTAACAATTCCTGATGCTATTTTACAAAAAGCAGGAAAACTGACCACAGAAGAATATAAAATTATGAAAACACATGCAGAAAAAGGCAGTGAGATGGAAAAGCTGTTGCAGCACGAATTCAGAAGTATGGAAGTACTTACATCTCTATTAGATAGAGTACGGCAACAGCAAGTTGCTTTTCAGAATATGGATTTGGTTATATGATATGGTTATGGAGGTAACCACTATGAAAACAAAAAATATTATTTTAAAACTTCGTACGGAAAGAGGAATGTCACAAGACGAACTGGCAGATAAAATTATGGTAACAAGGCAGGCAGTATCACGTTGGGAAAATGGAG
>OLNC01000158.1_pt1 | contig 81284 bp, 57 predicted proteins | sample 1672011 | NCBI WGS metagenome assembly OLNC01 (sample SAMEA3136636, study PRJEB25190) | human gut metagenome | biome: human gut; feature: human-associated habitat; material: faeces | place: Austria | collected 2013
CCATCTCTTTTGGAAGACCACACTGATAAATCTTCAGTTCCGGTCCTACTACGATTACAGAACGTCCTGAGTAGTCAACACGCTTACCAAGAAGGTTCTGACGGAAACGGCCCTGTTTACCCTTTAACATATCGGAAAGAGATTTTAATGCTCTGTTTCCTGGTCCTGTTACAGGACGGCCACGACGGCCGTTATCAATTAACGCATCTACCGCTTCCTGGAGCATACGCTTTTCATTACGGATAATGATATCCGGAGCGCCAAGTTCTAACAGTCTCTTAAGACGATTATTACGGTTGATGATTCTTCTATATAAATCATTTAAATCAGATGTTGCAAAACGTCCACCATCTAACTGAACCATTGGACGGATATCCGGAGGGATAACCGGAACAGCGTCAAGTACCATCCATTCCGGAGAGTTTCCGGACAGACGGAATGCTTCTACAACTTCTAATCTCTTAATATTTCTAGCTTTTTTCTGTCCACTGGCGTTCTTAAGACTTTTCTTAAGTTCTTCTGCTTCTGCTTCAAGATCAATCTCTCCAAGAAGTTCTTTGATTGCCTCAGCACCCATTCCTACGCGGAAGCTTCCAAGACCTTCTTCAGAATCTCTGTACTCCTCTGTAACACGACGGTACTCTGCATCAGAGATAACATCCTTCTTGCTTAAGTTTGTTGTTCCTGGATCAAGAACTACAAAGGAAGCAAAGTATAATACTTTTTCAAGTGCCTTTGGAGACATATCAAGGATTAATCCCATACGGCTAGGGATTCCCTTGAAGTACCAGATATGGGATACCGGAGCTGCAAGCTCGATATGTCCCATTCTCTCTCTTCTTACACTGGCCTTTGTAACTTCTACTCCACATTTATCACAGACAACGCCTTTATAGCGAATCTTTTTATATTTACCACAGTGACATTCCCAGTCCTTGCTTGGTCCGAAAATTCTTTCGCAGAACAGACCATCTTTTTCCGGCTTTAAAGTACGGTAGTTAATGGTTTCCGGCTTTTTTACCTCACCATGAGACCACTGACGAATCAGTTCCGGAGACGCAAGTCCGATCTTAATGGCGTCAAAATTAACCGGCTGTTCAACTGTTTGGTTATTCATATCAGACATAGGTTACTCCTTCCAAACTATCTTACAAATCGGAATCACCGAAAGGCATTCCTGCAAACTCTGGCTGTGCATCCACCTGTCCGGTTTCTTCTTCCAGAGTACTTTCTTTGTAGCCATACTCTCCAAGATTGCTCTCATCCTTATAATTATTATCATCCGGACTGCTCTCAATCACTGAAGTAAGGGATTCATTAATTGTTTCACTGCCTTCCTGAAGCTCAATCTCTGTCATATCTTCTTTTAAGACACGAACGTCAAGAGCGAGGGACTGGAACTCTTTAAGAAGTACCTTAAAGGATTCCGGAATACCAGGTTCAGGAATATTCTCACCTTTGATAATCGCTTCATATGTCTTAACACGACCTATTACATCATCAGACTTCACAGTTAAGATTTCCTGAAGAGTATAGGAAGCACCATAAGCCTCAAGAGCCCAAACCTCCATCTCTCCGAAACGCTGTCCACCAAACTGCGCTTTACCACCCAGTGGCTGCTGTGTTACCAGTGAGTAAGGACCTGTAGAACGTGCATGAATCTTATCATCTACTAAGTGATGCAGCTTCAGATAATGCATGAATCCGATGGAAACTGGTGAATCAAATTCCTGTCCAGTACGTCCGTCACGAAGCTGAACCTTACCGGTACGGTCGATTGGAACACCCTTCCATTCTTCTCTGTGGTCACGGTTATCCCAGAGATATTTCATAATATCATCGTTAACCTTGTCACCCCAGCGTTCTTCAAATTCTTCCCATGTCTTATTGGCATAATCATTAGCCATCTCAAGAGTATCCATAATATCGTTCTCGTCTGCACCATTAAATACTGGTGTTGCTACATTAAATCCAAGCACCTTAGATGCAAGACTTAAATGAAGCTCTAAGACCTGTCCGATGTTCATTCGGGAAGGTACACCTAATGGGTTCAGTACGATATCAAGTGGACGACCATTCGGAAGGAATGGCATATCCTCTACTGGAAGTACACGGGAAACTACACCCTTGTTACCATGACGACCGGCCATCTTATCACCAACAGAAATCTTACGCTTCTGTGCAATGTAAACACGCACAGACTTGTTAACTGTCGGAGGAAGCTCATCGCCATTCTCTCTTGTAAATACCTTTGTGTCCATAACAACACCGTAAGCGCCATGTGGAACACGAAGGGAAGTGTCACGAACTTCTCTTGCTTTTTCACCGAAAATAGCACGAAGAAGTCTTTCTTCTGCAGTAAGTTCTGTCTCTCCCTTAGGAGTAACCTTACCTACCAGAATATCTCCGGCATGAACTTCTGCACCGATACGGATGATACCATTCTCATCCAGATCTTTTAATACATCTTCACTCAGTCCTGCAAGATCTCTTGTAATCTCTTCCTGACCAAGCTTTGTATCTCTTGCCTCTGCCTCATATTCTTCGATATGAACAGATGTATATACATCATTCTGTACAAGACGTTCACTTAACAGTACGGCATCCTCGTAGTTATAACCTTCCCAGGTCATAAATCCGATCAGAGGGTTCTTACCAAGAGCCATCTCGCCGCCACATGTAGAAGCACCATCTGCAAGGATATCTCCTGCCTCAACATGGTCTCCCTTATTTACGATTGGTCTCTGATTCATACAGTTACCCTGGTTGCTTCGGGAGAACTTGATTACGTGATACGTATCACGAATTCCGTCTTCTCTCTTTACAATAATCTCTTTACTTGTAGAATACTCAACCGTACCTGCATGATGTGCGATAATACATACACCTGAGTCACGTGCAGCCTTTGCTTCCATACCAGTACCAACAACAGGAACTTCTGTCTTTAACAGAGGTACGGCCTGACGCTGCATGTTTGATCCCATCAGAGCTCGGTTCGCATCATCGTTCTCAAGGAAAGGAATCATGGATGTAGCTACGGAGAATACCATCTTCGGAGATACGTCCATCAAGTCAATTCTTGACTTTCTAAATTCAGATGTTTCCTCTCTGTAACGACCGGAAACGTTTGTATGAATGAAATGACCTTCTTCATCTAACGGTTCGTTGGCCTGTGCTACTGTGTAGTTATCTTCTTCATCAGCAGTAAGATATACAACTTCATCTGTTACTACAGGATTCTGTGGATCACTCTTATCTACCTTACGGTAAGGAGCTTCTACAAAACCATATTCATTAATTCTTGCATAAGTTGCAAGAGAGTTGATCAGACCGATGTTAGGACCTTCGGGAGTCTCTACAGGACACATTCTTCCGTAGTGGGAATAGTGTACATCTCGAACCTCGAATCCGGCACGATCTCTGGAAAGACCACCAGGACCTAATGCGGAAAGACGTCTCTTATGTGTAAGCTCAGATAATGGGTTATGCTGATCCATGAACTGAGATAACTGAGAACTTCCAAAGAATTCCTTTACAGCAGCAGTAACCGGCTTGATATTAATTAATGTCTGTGGAGAAATGGACTCAATATCCTGTGTTGTCATACGCTCTCTGACAACTCTTTCCAGACGGGATAAACCGATTCTGTACTGGTTCTGTAACAACTCACCAACAGCACGGATACGACGGTTACCTAAGTGGTCAATATCATCGTCATTACCAACACCATATTCCAGATGGATATTGTAGTTAATAGAAGCTAAAATATCCTCTCTTGTGATATGCTTTGGAATCAACTCATTAATATTCTTGCGAATCTGTGCTTTAATTTCATCTATATCATCATATTCTTCTAAGATTTTTTCAAGGGCCGGGTAATATACAAGTTCAGTAACGCCCACTTCCTGAGGATCAACATCAACAAAACTTGTGATATCTACCATCATGCTGGAAAGGACTTTTACTTCTTTCTCTTCTGTCTCTACATATACATATGGAACTGCTGCGTTCTGGATCGTGTCAGCCTGTTCTTTTGTAAGTCTTACACCTGCCTCAAAAATGATCTCGCCTGTAGAAGGATCAAGAACATCCTGTGCCAGTCTATGTCCTGCAATACGGTTGCGGAACATTAACTTCTTATTAAATTTATAACGTCCTACCTTCGCAAGATCATAACGTCTTGCATCGAAGAACATACTGTTGATCAGACTCTCTGCACTGTCAACAGATAAAGGTTCGCCCGGACGAATCTTCTCGTATAACTTCTTAAGACCTTCCTGATAGTTTGTTGCTGTATCCTTCTCAAGAGTTTTTAAAATCTTAGGCTCTTCTCCGAATAATTCCTTAATTTCGGCATTGGTTCCAATGCCAAGAGCTCTGACAAGTACAGTAACAGGAACCTTTCTTGTACGGTCAACACGAACATAAAATACATCGTTGGAGTCTGTCTCGTATTCCAGCCATGCACCACGGTTAGGAATTACGGTACAAGAATATAACTTCTTACCAATCTTGTCGTGGCTGATCGCATAGTAAATACCTGGAGAACGAACTAACTGACTGACGATAACACGTTCCGCACCATTAATTACGAAAGTACCTGTTTCCGTCATCAATGGCAGATCACCCATAAAAATGTCGTGCTGTTTAAAATCATCTGTTTCCTTATTATGGAGACGAACTTTCACTTTTAAAGGAGCTGCATATGTTGCATCACGTTCTTTACACTCCTCGATTGAATACTTTCTATCCTCTCTACAAAGCTGAAAGTCCACAAACTCCAGGCTGAGCTGTCCGCTGTAATCCGTGATAGGCGAAATGTCCTCAAAAACCTCTTTCAATCCATCTGTAAGGAACCACTTGTAGGAATCTTTCTGGACTTCTATAAGATTCGGCATATCGAGAACATCTTTTTGTCTGGCATAGCTCATTCTGATGTTTTTGCTTCCCGGAATTCGCGTTGGACGCAGTCTATTCTTTTCCATCGATGTTTTCACCCCTTGAATAATCATAATGTAAAATCTTCTGGTTACTTTCCAATAGGCATACAGACCCATTGTGAATCAGTTTATTATCATAGCACATCTGTCAAGCTATGTCAACTAATTTTTTTCTCTTATTTTTGATTTTTTCCATTTTTTTCGCCAGTTAAACATAGACACAAAAATACTTCCATATAATATGTATAAAATAGCAGTAAAAAAGCACCGAATTTCAGCAACTTTTTTTAATTTGACAAAATGGATAAGTGATTACTATTTGATTCATTAGGGGGAAACAAACGAAAAAAGAAATACTGCCCTATCCCAGATGCGGCTTGGGATAGGGCAGTATTTCTTTTTTCTGTGTTTTGGCTCCAGAAGGAATGAATGCAATAGTCTTTGGGAGGGAGAAGGGGAGAAGTCAGAAGGCTCTTGCTACGAGATGTGCATCATGTACAGCGATAGCTTGCAGTATCATCTTATCATCAGTGAAGCTTGAAAAAAGTCAGGAATTCCTTCTATTAGTAGAGGTCCTTCTCTAATTTTGATCATGTAGTCATTGATTACTTCCTCTGCATTATCTTTTATGATAAACTAAATGTAAATTCTTTTAGAAAGGACTGTTTTATATGATATTATATCACGCTAGTAAAAAAATCGTACAGTTTCCTGAAATTCGAAAAGCACGATATACGAAAGACTTTTCCTGGGGATTTTATTGTACTAATAATTTAAAGCAGGCAATACGATGGGCCAATCGAGGTCCAGGAGAACCTATAATAAATTATTATAATTATGAACCAAATGAAAATTTAAACATTTTAAAATTCCCTGAATTATCAGATGACTGGTTAGATTTTATAGCAAAATGCAGAAATGGAAAGACTCATTCTTTTGATATCGTAGAAGGTCCCATGGCAAATGACACTATCTGGAACTATGTAAATGATTATTTGTCTGGAAGAATCACACGTAAGCAGTTTTGGGTATTAGCAGAATTCAAATATCCTACACATCAAATAAGTTTCCACACGCTTTCTGCCTTAGATTGTCTGACTTTCGAAAGGAGTGAAATCATTTATGACACCAAAGGAACAAAATGATTACTTTTATGTATGCTCTTTAATAGAATATATCGCTCGCAAAACAAAAAACAAACGAGGAACTATTGTTAATTTGCTCGGCAAAAAAGGAATTGAAAAACAATTATATGATGCTGAAGTAAATCACTGTTTAAGTTTTGACCAGGTAAGTGATGAGCTTATCGAATTTTATAATATTCCAGAAGGTGATTTTGATACTATATCTACCTGTAAATATACAGTTCCAAACTTTATGGATATTGGCAAATTATACAGTATCATGATAGAAGATTGTGCCGAAGAAGGAAAAGAAGTTGATGAACTTATTCGTATTTTTTCTTCTTTTATAAGTGACGAAATCTCTAACTTTAATACAGATTTATATTATCAGAACCCGAGCTATATTGAATGTTCTTACCAGGAAGGACATTTATTAGATTAATTTGCTATTCATTAAGAGGGAAACAAACGAAAAAAGAAATACTGCCCTATCCCATCTGCTCTGTAGTCGCTGTATTTAAGATGCTCATCCGCATCTTAAACACGCTCCGAAGCCGCATCTGGGATAGGGCAGTATTTCTTTTTTCTGTGTTTTGGCTCCAGAAGGAATGAACGCAATAGTCTTTGGGGGAGAAGGGGGAGAAATCAGAAGACTACTGCTTGCTCAGAAGATATATCATCCAGAAGATTATTTTCTCTCTCTTTAACGAGCAGGAAATCTAAATATATTGCTACAATATAATAGTGCATTTATCACATACAATGATAGCTGGCAATATCATCTTATCATCATTAACAGCATCGCGGAAACAGTATCAGAATAAGCCACAACCTTCTATCCCCTTCCCCATCTCTCTCCAAATACTATTTCATTCATTCCTTCTGGAGCCAACAAGCAGAAAATAAAAAGAATAGACCATCGCAAAAGAAATGCGAGAACAGATAAATAAAATTCCATGACAGAGATATCTTCCGAGCAAGTAGTAGACTTCTGACCTCTCCCCCTTTATCTCCCCAAATACTATTGCATTCATTCCTTCTGGAGCCAACACACAGAAAATAAAAAGAATAGACCATAGTAAATGTAATGTGAGAGCAAGTAAAAATGCCGAACAGGCATTTTCTACGCAGTGATATCTTTACAGTTGCGATGGTCTATTCTTTTTATTTTCGTCTGTTTCCTCTCAAAGAATCAAATAGTTATTTAACAAATTCTTTTACGGAAGCATATACGCCCTTGCCGTCTAAGCCGTATTTCTCAATAAGCTTCACTGCAGGACCGGATTCTCCGTAGACATCGTTCACGCCGATTCTCTTAACAGGTACCGGACATTTTTCGGAAAGTACTTCACATACTGCTCCGCCAAGTCCACCGATTACGGAATGTTCTTCTACTGTAACAACCTTACCTGTTTCTTTGGCTGCTTCTACAAGGAGATCTGCATCGATTGGTTTGATCGTATGGATGTTGATTACTTTTGCTTCAACGCCATCTTCAGCAAGCATGTCTGCTGCTTCTAATGCAGAGCTTACGCAAAGACCTGTTGCTACGATTGTAACATCTTTACCTTCTCTTAATACAACTCCTTTACCGATCTCAAATTTATAATCATCGTTGTCGTTGATTACTGGTACAGCAAGACGACCAAATCTTAAATATACAGGTCCGTCTAATTCATAAGCGGCACGTACTGCTGCCTTTGCTTCTACATCATCGGAAGGATTAATGATTGTCATTCCAGGGATTGTACGCATTAATGCGATATCTTCATTACACTGATGTGTTGCTCCGTCTTCACCTACGGAAATACCGGCATGCGTTGCGCCAATCTTTACGTTAAGGTGTGGATATCCAACAGAGTTACGAATCTGCTCAAATGCACGTCCTGCTGCGAACATGGCAAATGTACTTGCGAAAGGAACCATTCCTGTTGTTGCAAGACCTGCTGCGATTCCTACCATATTACATTCTGCGATACCGCAGTCAATATGACGTTCCGGGAAAACTTTTTTAAACATTCCTGTCTTTGTAGCAGCTGCAAGGTCTGCATCTAAAACTACAAGGTTCTCGTGTTCTTTTCCTAATTCAATTAACGCATTTCCATAGCTTTCTCTGGTAGCGATCTTCTTTACTTCTGACATAATGCTTCCTCCACTTTCTTTAAATCTTCCATGGCTACAGCATACTGTTCATCGTTTGGTGCAGTACCATGCCAGGATGCCTGATTCTCCATAAAGGAAACTCCTTTACCCTTTACAGTCTTCATAATGATTGCTACAGGCATTCCCTTTACTTCTCTTGCTTCTTTAAATGCTGCATCTAACTGATCAAAATCATTACCATCTGCTACATTAATTACGTGGAAGTTAAATGCTTCAAACTTCTTATCGATCGGATAAGGAGAACATACATCTTCAACTTTACCATCAATCTGTAATCCGTTGTTATCTACGATCACTACTAAGTTATCAAGATGTCTTGCTCCTGCAAACATTGCAGCTTCCCAAACCTGTCCTTCCTGGATCTCACCGTCTCCAAGAAGTGTGTAAACACGATAAGATTTCTCTCTTAACTTCGCTGAAAGAGCCATTCCAACTGCAGCGGAGATTCCCTGTCCAAGAGAACCACTGGACATATCAAGTCCTGGAGTGTGCTGCATACATGGATGTCCCTGAAGATGGGAACCGATATGTCTTAATGTAAGTAAGTCTTCTACTGGAAAATATCCCTTATTAGCTAATGCTGCGTATAAACCTGGCGCTGTGTGGCCTTTTGATAATACGAAACGGTCTCTGTCTGGATCCTGAGGATTCTTCGGATCTACATTCATCTCCTCAAAGTATAAATATGTAAAAAGATCTGCTGCGGATAAAGAACCACCTGGATGTCCTGCTTTTGCTGCATGAACACCTGTGATAATTCCTTTTCTCACTTCATTTGCCACTTTCTGAAGTTCTAATTTATTCATGGCTTCCTCCTTATTGCTTAATGTTCTCCTGCTTTGCTGTAACTTTGCAAATAACCCATGTCATTCGCTCTCCTGATATCTTACACGATCATGCTATCAGGAAAAACTTCTTTCATTCCTCCTCCATTTTATTATAAGTTTCATAAATAATAAGAATAAAATAAGTTAACACACTTGTTATTATACAAATAGTTCAGTGATATGTCAATTTATTTTATGGGATAATTCCCTCATCCTTGGGATTTATTGCGACAATGATGAAAATGGCAAGACGAATGAAAAACAGCCCTGAAATAAAAAAGACTTATAAGCATATTTATGACCTCGAAGCAAGGTTTGTATGCAAGTGCATAAGCAGATATCCAAACCGTCACGACGAAAATCACAAATATAGCTATAAGTCTTTTTCTTTCTATTAAACTACCAATAAACTACTAAATCAATTACTCTCCACATGTTGGACAGGAGCCTGGTGCAAATTTTTCTTTATCGTACGCAATTCCGTTCTTATCATAGTAGTCTTTTACTGCTGCTTTTACAGCTTCTTCTGCTAATACAGAACAGTGAATCTTATGTGTTGGCAGTCCATCAAGCGCCTCAACTACTGCTTTATTAGATAATTCTAAGGCATCATCAATAGATTTTCCTTTAATCATTTCTGTTGCCATAGAACTGCTGGCGATAGCAGAACCACATCCAAATGTGTTAAACTTTACATCTTCAATAATTCCGTCTTTTACTTTAATGTACATCTTCATGATGTCACCACACTTTGCATTACCTACTTCTCCGATGCCATCTGCATCGTCCATCTTTCCTAAGTTTCTTGGATTGCGGAAATGATCCATTACTTTTTCACTATATAACATGTTTCTTCTCTCCCTTCTCAAGCTCTTCCCAGATTGGTGAAATGTCTCTTAAATAAGAAACGATTCCTGGTACTTCTTTAATGATATATTCGATCTGTTCCGGTGTATTCTCTTCACATAATGTAAGACGAAGTGAACCATGTGCCACTTCATGAGGCAGTCCGATTGCTAATAATACGTGGCTTGGATCAAGAGAACCTGATGTGCAGGCACTTCCTGAAGATGCCTCGATTCCTTTTTCATCGAGTAATAATAAAAGAGATTCTCCCTCAATTCCTTCAAAACAGAAGTTTACGTTACCCGGAAGTCTTTTCTTCGCATCACCATTTAAACGAGAATGTTCAATAGTAGAAAGTCCCTCAATCAGACGGTCTCTCATTGCTGCTATCTTAACCATGTTTTCATCCATATTTGCAACAGCTTCTTTTAATGCTGCTGCCATACCAACGATAGCTGGAATATTCTCTGTACCGGCTCTTCGTCCTCTTTCCTGTGCGCCACCTTCGATCAAGTTAAACAGTGGAACACCTTTTCTGACATAAAGAACACCGATTCCCTTTGGGCCATGGAACTTATGTCCGGATAAAGACAACATATCAATATTCTGTGCATGTACGTTCACTGGAACGTGTCCAACTGCCTGTACTGCATCTGTATGGAATGTTACTTTTTTCTCTTTACAAATCTTTGCGATCTCATCAATTGGCTGTAATGTACCAATCTCATTGTTCGCATACATAATAGTAACTAATGCTGTATCTTCACGAATTGCCTTCTCCACATCTGCAGGGTCAACGATTCCATCTGCTCCAACATCTAATAATGTGACTTCAAAGCCTTCTCTCTCTAACTTCTTAAGAGTATGAAGAACCGCATGATGTTCAATCTTCGTGGAGATAAGATGCTTCTTTCCCTTCTTCGCTCCAAAAAGAGCTGCAGAACGGATTGCCTGGTTATCTGCTTCACTTCCGCCGGAAGTAAAATAAATCTCATTAAAATCTGCTCCTAAAGCTTCTGCAACGTCCTCTCTTGCTTTCTGAAGTACTTCAGCTGCACGCTGTCCCGTAGAATGCAGGCTGGATGGGTTTCCAAAAACCTCATTCATGCACTTTGTCATTGCATCTATCGCAACAGGACTCATCTTTGTAGTTCCTGCATTATCTGCATAAATATACATAAATTCACCCTCTTCTTTCTAAATCCTATCTGTTTTATAGGGATTATATCTTTAAATTCCTATCCTGTCAATAGGATTTTACAAAAAAGATATTTCTATTCATGTTTTTTATTTTATACACGAAAGTGTATACCAAAAAAATACTGCTAAATAAAAAATACTGAAGAATCGGATTATACCCGACCCTCCAGTAAATCTTCCAAAGTCACTGTCTCTAAATAGTCATCAATAATACCATCCAGCTTCTGCCACATTGGGAGCGTAATACAATATCCTGCTTTCTCGCAGGTCACCTTGCCTCCTTCGAGACAATTCACCGGTGCCAAAGTCTTCTCTGTCAACTTTAAAATAGAGCCTATCGTATACTCTGAAGACTTTCTCGCCAGACGATACCCGCCTTTCTTGCCACGACCACTTATAAGCATGTCTCCTTTATGAAGAAGGCTTACGATCATTTCAAGATACTTCATAGATATATTCTGACTCTCCGCAATCTCCTTCAACGGAACTAATTCTTCTCTGTCATTCTGAGCTAAATAAAGCATTACCCGAAGTGCATAACGACCTTTCGATGAAACCATCATACCTCTCCACCTCCTAATTCCTAATAATATACTAGGAATTAAGAAATAGCAAGCACAATTTTTAATGCAATAAACTTCATAAATATTTCAGTAAATATATAAATGAGCTTTATGCAGACAACTCCGGCTTTCTTCCATAAATATTTTTTAACACTTTAACCAGTACTTTTTTCTGCACTGTCCTATACACCGACGTCTCAGGTATAACGTATGCACTCTTTTCTCCACAAGCCGCCGAAATAGAAAATGTTGCCAAATTCTGAAGATTTGATGCAAAGTTCGCCATCATAACATCAGCTAACTTATCAGAAACTTTCTGAACCTTCCAGCAATTCTTTGCTTTCACAAAACGAATTGTAACTGTTTTAGTCTTAAAACGATTAAACTTTGTATCTTTCTGCGATTTGTCAATAATTCCATTTACCAGTTTTATAACCTGCTTTTCTGACATGGAAGATAAATTATCAAGCTTTCCATCTGCCATATAATAAAATGCATTCATACAGAAATTAAATGTAAAATCCTCGCAATTCACATAGCGGAATTTCACTTTCACATCTGCCTTATTGCCCTTTTTCTTTGTGGAAATGATACGGTAACTCATCTTGCTGGCACATTTAGCAAAATACTTTTTACCACTCGGAACCATGTAAAATACCGACACAAACTGTCCACCTTCTCCCCAGTCCTTCACATAGCGGTTCATTCCTTTGTAGTCAAATTCTTTCATCTCTTTGAAAAATGCTTTCTCAGAAACTTTCAGGCTTTTGCCTGCTGCTTCCACATTCTGCGCTGGTGCCAACACAGTAAAAAGCATGATAAGAGACATAACTAATGCATTAATTTTTTTCATAAACATCTCCTTTTTCTCTCTTTGGGCTGTAAAAACCAGCCTTTATTCAATGCAAGATTATGACAGAAGTCCTCACAGCAAACAAAACAGGTGTCGCCAGCCTTTATTCAATGTACGAAGCTTCTCCATATCAAACATTATCTTTGTTATTGATTATAACATAGTCCTTTCTTCCTGTTAATTACAATATATCATTTGTAATATAAATTTAATCTTTTTTTTATTTCTATAATTATTTATCTATCCAGAACCACACTTTTTACCTCCTTATGAGTTCATCTGCAAAATCTCACTGGAACGTGTTTGAAAAATATATCTAAAAAATATTTTTAAACATTTACCCGCAAAAATTATAATTCAATTATCGGGAATTCCTCTCGATTTTCTAAAAAAGAGTGCTTGACATTTCCTTTTCAAATCCCTTATAATAATGTGGCTAAAATAATATATCGTCTAAACAAGGCTATAGGTTTTTCTGTTTCTGATTTAAACAGTACAGAATCCTGTAGCCTTTTTTATTGCGATAAACTACCCCTTTTTACAGAATATACAGGCACAGTTTTTGTCATAAAAAATATTTACCAGCATTTGTACAGAAAATCTATATAGTAAAATAGAAAACTGGCAAAAGCAACTTGATAAATAAAATCCACAAATCTAACAGCATCAATGTGTACTCGGTAAAAAATTAATAATAAATAATACAGAAAGGAAAAGATATTTTATGGACCAGACTTTTATGAAAGAAAAACCAATTCTGCCACTTCTGCTTTCTATGGCAGCACCAATGATTTTATCTATGCTGGTAAATTCTCTTTACAACATTATCGACAGTATTTTCGTTGCACAGATCAGCGAAGATGCCATGACCGCACTTTCTCTTGTATTTCCAATACAAAATTTTGTCAACTCTGTTGCGGTCGGTTTCGGTATCGGAATCAATGTTATGATTGCTTTTTGTCTCGGTGCCGGAGACCAGCTTCATGCGCACAAAGCTGCTTCACAGGGATTCTTCCTCTCCATTGTTCACGGAATCCTTTTAAGTATCACAGGCATCCTCATTATGCCTTCATTTTTAAAACTATTTACTCACAATGAAAATATTTTATCGTTAGGATTACGTTATTCCAATATCGTTCTTCTTTTTTCAATTATTATCCATGCGGAAATCACTTTCGAAAAATACTTTCAGGCGATGGGGATGATGGTTGTTAGCATGCTCAGTATGCTCTGCGGATGTATTCTAAATATTATCCTTGACCCGATTCTCATTTTCGGTCTTGGTCCTTTCCCTCGACTTGGAATTGAAGGAGCTGCCATCGCAACCGGAATCGGGCAATGTTCCACCCTGCTGATTTACCTTTTATTTTATATTATGAAAAAGCCACCTGTAAAAATACATAGAAACCTGCTCCGACCAGAAAAGAAAATATGTGCCCGCCTCTATGGAGTAGGAATTCCTGCAGCATTAAATATGGCACTGCCATCCCTGCTCATTTCTGCTCTTAATGCCATTTTGGCATCTATATCAGAAACAGGCGTTACAATCTTGGGAATCTATTATAAATTACAGACCTTTTTATATTTATCTGTCAATGGAATGATTCAGGGGATGCGTCCGATTATCGGATATAATTACGGTGCAAAAGAATATAAACGAGTAAATAAGATTTACAATCTGGCGCTCATGATTGCCTTTGGAATCATGGCTGTAGGAACTGCACTTTTCATGTTCACTCCTGAAACCTTTATGAAAATGTTCACCACACAGCCTTCTACGATCACAGCCGGTGCCTCCGCTCTTCGAATTATTTCCTGCGGTTTTATCGTTTCTTCCGTATCTGTTGTATCAAGTGGAGCTTTGGAGGGACTTGGTAAAGGAAATGAATCTCTTGCCGTTTCCTTACTTCGCTATCTCATAATCATCGTGCCGCTCGCATTCGTACTAAGCCAATTCTCTGGTGTATCCGGTGTATGGCATTCCTTCTGGATTACCGAAGCGATTACAGCGATCATATCTTATATTATTTATAAAAAAGCTCTTCTCAAAAAATAATTACAAAACAAAAAAGCCGGAATTTTCACAGTTTTCGGCTTTTTATCTTATTTGTCTTTTCGACTACATTCAAGTCGAGCCACCTGAAAGAGGTGGGAGTCTTCTCGACTGAGATAAATAATATCAGGGTCAAAAGATCAGAAAGCCGATACAAGCTTGCTTGCAAGACGACTTTTGACCTTTTGACCCTGATATCTAATAAATTTTAGAAAGGGTATTTCATTAAATTAGAGGTATTTTTTAAATGTGTAATTACTTATTGATATACGTTACTTTTTAATATAAATTACTTTACTGCGTTATTATGAGTTTTTTTATATGCGTTACTATGCGATTACTATAATTGCTTGTTACTATTTTTTACTATGAGTTACTACGAGTATTTCTTTGAATGATACGCTTTCTTATGCGTTCTGAGCCAGCTGTTCTCCCAGTTCTTCACACTGTTTGATCGCGTCATCATCTGGAGTTTCCTGGCAGATAAGGCCTTCCCCATTTAATACGGTTGCACCTGCTGCTGTCATTCTTTCTTCCCAGTCTCTCATCCACTGACCGTCGCCCCAGCCATAGGAACCAAAAAGTGCGATGGTTTTTCCCTGTGCGAAGCCTTCTACTTCTTCCACAAACGGTTCCATCTCCATCTCTTCTAGTACTTCAGCACCCATTGCAGGACATCCAAGAGCAAATACTTTTGCTGCTTTTAAGTCTTCCATAGATGCGCCTGAGACTTCTACTACATCTGCTTCTTTACCGACTTTTGAAATTCCGGCTCCGACAGCTTCTGCCATAGCTTGTGTGTTACCTGTCTGAGACCAGTACACTACACTTATCTTGCTCATTGCTGCTTCCTCCTGAAAATTATTACTGTGATTCACCACGATGTTTCCATCATTGAAAGGGGCTTACAAGGAACTTTAAGCCGCGCCATCTAGCAGTAAATTACTGCTGCAGCTCTCGATTACATTTCTTATTCCGATACCTTTTGATACCAGTTCAATTAACGCTTCCTTCGCCCGGTCAAATTTGTAAAACAATTGCTTTGCTTCTGACAGGTCTCCATAAACTTTCCAGTAACCAGAATAGAGATAATTTTTCCCCTCATTCACCACAAATCCTTTGACATCTTCTGCAGGATAACCTAACAGAACACCAATCTCATGGGGAAAAGCTTTCCCTTTCTGCACGTAAGCTTCATATCGCATCTGAATTGTTTGAAGAATATCTGATAAGATAATTCCGCTGTATCCCGCCTCAGTAAGAAGAACTCTGTTCTCTGCCCGCATAAGCCAGGCAGTCAGCCTTTCTTCTCTGTACAGAAAAAATGTTGTCTTACATTCTGACTTTGCTAATCTTATATAAGAAATATCCGTTCCATCAAGAATTGCTCCAACATATTTCTCGTTCTTTGATGGTATAATCAAAAGATTCGCCACCTTAAGTCCGGTAATCAGCGGCGCACACTGCAGGGCCATCTGTGTTCTGATATTATCTTTATCCATTTTCTGCACAATCTCAAATACTTCCTGTCTCATGGTGCCTCCTTGTTTTTTGTTTCGTTAGTTATTACTAACTTGCATTTATAATACCTAACTTCCACTCATAAGTCAATAGCTTTATTGATATAATTTTCTCTATAACTATTTATTTCATGCATGAAACTAACGAAAATAAAAAATTTAGACCATTACATCTGTAAAGATATCGCTGCATATTACATTTCATATACTGAACAAACGAAAATAAAAAAATTAGACCCTTGCATCTGTAAAGATATCGCTGCATAGAAAATGCCTTCCCGGCATTTTTATTTGCTCTCACATTACAGTTGCAAGGGTCTAATTTTTTATTTTCTGTTTATTGGCTCCATATGAATAATAAATGAATAATATCGGGCAAGACAAGGAGCATAAGACAGAAGTCTTTGGAAAATCCTAATATGCTACCATACTGAAGCTTTTTCTGAATTTTAATAACATAGACTTCCGACTTATTCCCCATTCTTTCTCTGCATGTTTAATTTTTACTTCAATTTAGCAAAACACAGAAAAAAAGAATCCCCTACAATAGCAAATGTAATGTGAGAGCAAGTAAAAATGCCGGGAAGGCATTTTCTACGCAGCGATATCTTTACAATTGCTATTGTAGGGGATTCTTTTTTTCGTCTGTTTCCTAAATTAAGAAAGCAAATTCTTCATGCTTTTTAAGCTAATTAACAGTGTTGATACGTTGTGGCACAGTGCGGATGTTGCTGGTGCTAATACTCCTGCGACTCCTAATACGATCAGGCTGGAGTTGATTGCTACGATAGAACGATAGTTTGTGTGAATTCGTCTTAATAACGCATTACTGAGCTGTTTTAAGGCGACAACTTCATATAAGCTTTCTGCGCTGATCGTGATGTCTGCGATTTCTTTTGCGATTTCAGCACCATCACTGACAGCAATTCCTACGCTTGCGGCAGAAAGAGCCGGGGAATCGTTGATTCCATCTCCGATCATCATGACCTTTCTTCCTTTTTCTTTTTCTTTCGTAATAAAGTTGGCCTTATCTTCTGGAAGTACTTCTGAATAATATTCATCAACGCCAACACGTTTTGCGATGGCGGCGGCGGTTCTCTCGCTGTCTCCGGTCATCATAACAACTTTTGTGATTCCTGCTTTTTTCAGCTTTTTAATGACATCTGCTGCTTCCTCACGTAGAGGGTCTTCGATGCAGATGACGGCAGCAAGTGTGCCTTCTAAGGCAAGATATAAATGGGAGTATTCTTCTGGAAGTGCTTCAAATTTTGCTTCTTCTCCTTCTGGAATCTTGCAGTTTTCATCTTCAAATACAAAATGATAGCTTCCGATTATGGCTGTTTTTCCTTCGATTGTTGTGGAAATTCCATGTGCTACAACATACTGCACTTTTGAGTGCATTTCTTCATGATCAAGGTCTTTCTTTAATGCCGCATCTACGACTGCTTTTGCCATGGAATGTGGAAAATGTTCTTCCATACATGCTGCCATACGAAGCATTTCATCTGCATTATTTCCTCCAAATGGGACAACTTCTGCCACTGTTGGCTCTGCTTTTGTTAACGTTCCCGTCTTATCGAACACGATCGTATCTGCCTCTGCAACGGCTTCCATATATTTACCGCCTTTTACAGTTACGTTATGCTGGCTTGCTTCACGTATTGCAGACAATACAGAGATTGGCATGGCAAGTTTTAACGCACAGGAGAAATCAACCATAAGAACGGCGATTGCCTTTGTTGCATTTCTCGTAGCCAAATATACAAGTCCAGTTCCTGCTAAAGTATATGGTACGAGTTTATCTGCCAAATGTTCTGCTTTGCCCTCAAGACCTGATTTTAATTTCTGTGAATCTTCGATCATTGTAACGATCTTGTCGTAGCGTCCACTTCCACCGACTGCTTTTACTTCAACAGTGATTTCTCCTTCTTCTACAACCGTTCCGGCATAAACAGATGCCTGATCTGCCTTTCTTACCGGCATGGATTCCCCGGTGAGAGAAGCCTGGTTAACCATTGCCTCCCCGGCACTTACAATGCCATCAAACGGAATAACATTTCCCATGTGTACGACAATGCTGTCACCCTGTTTGATCTGTGAATATGGCACGAGAACTTCTCCATCCTCTGCCTTTAGCCATACTTTTTCTACATTCAGTGACATAATTCTTGCGAGATCACCTACGGATTTCTTATGTGTCCAGTCTTCTAGCAGCTCTCCAATTCCAAGAAGGAACATGACGGAGCTTGCTGTATCATAATTGCCTCGAAGAATAGATACTCCGATTGCTGTCGCATCAAGTACCGGAACTTCTAACTTGCGCTGTGCAAGGGTCTGAATCCCTTTCCATATATATCCAATAGATTTTACACCTGTATACACTGCACGAAACGGCGCCGGTAATAAAATCTTTCTTGCATAATGTGCCATGATCTGTCCGATCATTTTTTCCTGAAATTCACGATTCAGATTTCTTCCGGAGTTTTCAATAATGCCATCCGGTACTTCAACCTTTTCATAAACAAATTTTTGTATTCCTTTAATAATATTTTTTCGTACAAGGCCATCCGCATCCGCTTTATAACAAACAACTGCATCTGCTGTTCTATCATAAACTTTTACAGATTCCACGCCTTCCATATTTTCCAGATAATATAACAGAATATCTGCCTGCTCACAGGTCATCTGTTTCTTCTGAACTACATGAAAACGCATTCTTCCTTTTATCTCATGTTTTATCTGAAACTTCAAAATATTCACCTCTTCATTTATCTGTTTGTCTGTTTATCACATCAACTGTTAAAAAAAGAGACCGCCTCTATTCTGCAGTCTCTTTATCTAACTCTTCATCCAAATTATTAAAACTATTCTGCAGCTTCCTCTACTGCTTCTGCCCCAACTTCTTCTGTTGTTTCTTCTTCTGTTTCTTCTTCCACTTCTGCTTCTTCTGCAAATTCTGCTGCAGCTTTTGCTTCTGCACGCTCTTCGTTAATCTGCTTTGCACCTTCGTAAATATCTTCTGCATTCTCCTGAACAGTTGTAACTGTATTCATAACCGTTTCTTTTGCTCTTAAAACAGCTGCTGTACAGTTAGTGTAAAGCTTCTTAGCATCATCACTTGCTAAAGCTTTAATACCTGCTGTTCCAAATAAAGTACCTGATGCAAATAAACCTACTTTTTTCCAGTTAATTTTAGTTAAACATTCAAACATATCTATGACCTCCTGACAATGTAATCTTATGTAGCATTACTTTTCTTTTCACGCAATAATAAGCCAACCGAGGAGAAATTACAAGTAAAATATTCACAAATGAGATTTTTTCTCACTTACCCTCGCCTGGCATTATTTATTCTCAATAAGCACTGTATTATTATCTTATTCAGATTTTAAATCAGATAGAATCTAGACCATAATTTTATTCGCCATATCTTTTCCAATGGCAACTCTAGAATCCTTCACATTCACGATCATATTGCCATTAATCTCAGAAACAACTGTAATTGTTCCACCAACAACAAATCCTAATGTCTCTAAGAATTTCTTTGTCTCCTGTTTTCCACCAATCTTTTTAATTGTCACCGGTTCTCCCTGACTTGCCATCGTTAATGGTAACATAATAACCTCTTTCTTTTGTACGTTTGTTAAACCTTACTTTTATTTTATATACTCTTGTCTAGTTAGTATGCTCTAATATTCATTAGAAGTCAATAATTTATTTGAGATTTTTTCTCAATAGCCAAACTTTTTTCAAAAATGCCCCGGCATTCTTGCTGCGAGGTGGGAGTCATCTCACATCTGATATAAAAATATGGCAGTGATTCTGCATTTTATACATGAATCACTGCCATAGAGTTAGATTAATATTTCAATTTAATATTTCAGTACTTTCTTCAGTTGTTTTACTGCCTTGGCGCTTTTCTTACTTTTCAGATCCTGATAATCAAAGAAAGCAAATCCATCGCAGCCTTTCTTTCTTGCATACTGTACCTGTTTTTTAAGTATATTGGCATCGGACCGCCACTCTCTTCGTTCTGCAGAACCGGCTCCGATATTATGGCCTGCGCGGTATACGGCAATTCCTATGTATACTTTTACTTTTTTGCTTTTTGCTACATTCATCCAGCGATCGGTTACTCTATCAAACTTCGCATACGGATGCTTGAATCCCCAGTAAATCTGTGGACAGATATAATCTACGTAATCGGAAGAATTGAGCCACTTGTTGATGTCAACATAATATGAATATCTGCTTGTGAGATTATCAATATTTCCTGCTGGGCTAATTCCAAATGTCACACTTGGATCAATAGATTTTACCGCACTGTGAATCGCCTTTACCAGCATATTTACCTGTTCTCTTCTAAAGCTTACGATATTTTGCTTTCCTTTTGCCATTGTAGAAGCTCTGTATTCTTTTGCATCAAAGGCAGAGTTTACATTTGATGAGCTGAAAGCCGGATAAAAATAATCATCCATATGTATTCCATCAACATCGTAATTCTCTACGATTTCTTTTACTCCGTTTACAATCAGATTTCTTACCTGGGCTTTCGCTGGATTGTAATACAGGCTTCCTTTATAAGCTAAAACATTACGGCGTGTCTTTTTCTTATTATGCCACTTTCTTGCTGGATTCTTTGTAGAAAGCTTCTTATAATTCGTGGAACCAGATGCTACACGATACGGATTAATCCACGCTTCAATCTTCATCCCGTTTGCATGTGCTACCTGTGTCATAATTTTTAATGGATCATATCCTGGATTCTTTCCCTGTTTACCGGAAATACACTTTGACCATGGAAAATATTTCGACTTATACATCGCATCCCCAAATGGGCGGACATGGACGATTATACAGTTCATTCCAAGGCTTTTTCCCTTTTTTACTGCCTGTGTAAAATACTTTTTAAATGTTGTGGCATTTCTCTTTTTATACTTTGCTCTGTAAGCAGTATAATCATAGTAGGAAAACCAAAATGCCTTGTACTCATCTGTATTTGCTGTTGTCTGTTCTGTCTGAGCGTCAGAAGTTTCTGCAGCATTTACCGCCACACTGCCAAATGTATTGCCCAACAGAAGGCAGGTCAGTAATACTGTCAGAACAATCTTACATTTCTTCATTAACATGCTTTTTCTTCATTCCTTTCCTTATATATGTCTCCCTAAGCCCTTATAGATGCAACATTAATTAACCACTATGTTTTTATCACAGATTTTAGAGTTTCAGAAGCCCATATATATTTTCATATTAACTAAAAAAATTCCAAAGATAGTTATAACACATCTCTTTGTCAGAATAAAGGTTTTCATTTTTTATCGCATCAAACACAACTTTCAGAGCAAGCAGAAACCTTCCGACCAAATCCCCTTCACTTTACCAAAGACAGGAATCAACAAAGACCACTATATAAAAATGCGCCTTAAAGCAAGCTCATAATGTAAGCGTTACAAGCGAGCATTAAGAGCGCAGTGATGCGAAGCATTTTTATCCAAAATATGCTTAATATCTTCTAACTTCTCCGGTCGAATAATCATAACTAATTCCTTCATATGCTATATCCTCCTTTATTTGTCCCATAATAAAAAAACAATTAAAAAAAACTATAAAAAAGAAGCTGTATCTATCACTTACAGCTCCCTTGCTTTTGATACTTGTGACTATCCCCCATTAAGATATTTAATACAAGTCACCCATTTAACCATTTTCTTACTACTTTTTAATTATTTTTTAAATACATACTCACAAATAACGTAATAAATTTACTTTTATTCCTTTTCCCTTATCTTCTTAAACAACTGTACCCTGTTACGGATTCCCAGCTTCCGATAGATATTTAAAATATGCTTCTTTAACGTATTGATACTAATAGATAAATAATCGCAGATAAAACTGTTATCCTTTCCTTCCATTAACAGATGCAAAATATTATGTTCCTGCTTTGTAAGCCCAAACTTCTCCGTCGCTGCCGACACCGTAAGCTTCTCACCAAACTGCATACGACTTTGTTTCTGCTGCCATAATCTGTACGCCATATGATCCTTCAACGTATCCACCAAAAATACTTCATCATGACTAAAATCATTCTTCCCAATATTGCGGTACATCGTTACCACTCCAAGAAACTTCTTCTCTTTTGCCATGATCATCTGCAACGAATAATGCCAGTTATTCGGCTTATATACCTTCTGATAATACTCCGTTTTCACTCTCATATCATCAGAAATAATATCTGTCTCACGATATACGATACTCTTCCCACTGTACATAATCCCTCTGCTGTAATCAATACTGTCATAAACCTCCGATAAATCCTCATCACAATGATATGTAACCGGAGCCTTAAGATGGTATTCCTCCCCGGAAGACGCCAGATAAAAATCTGCACTGTCAAAATCCACAAGCATCTTCATCTGCTCTAAAAACTTCCTTCTCATCTGATCGAAATCCGCCGTTGTATAAATCTCATAAATAATAGAATTCAAAATCAGCCAGTCATTTGTCTGTAAAGTATTCATACATCTCACCTCTCTATGTACTAATCCCTCATACCACTTCATCTCATATAAATCGCATATAAAAAGTAAAAATCACCTCTTTAATTACCCCTTCTGATTATATTCTAATTCCAAAAAAGAAAAAGAAGGCATACTTGTTACAAACAAATATACCTTCTTTGATAACCCCTGTGATATTAATTACTTCTTTATACTACTTATTATACTTAAAATGGTTAGGAAATCAAGAGGAAGTAATTATTTTAATACAATCTTTTTTACTTTACTCCATGATGCATAATAAGACTTCTTACCAATCTTGATATAAGAACGCGCCCTGACATAATAGGTTCCCTTAGCATTCTGTCTTAATGTCAGACTAAGCCTTCGGTTATTCTTTGAAACAACTGACTTTTTATTGCGTTTAAACTTTTTATTTGTAGATGTAACAACTTGATAGCCTGTTGCCTTCACATCTTTTTTCACAGTAACCTTTATTGTTCTTCCAGACTTTCTAACTCGCTGCAATGTCTGTTTCTTTGGAACAGCATATACAGTTACACGTTTCTTTGCTGCTTTATAAAAAGCTGTTGATCCAGCATTAATTGTAATTGTTACTTTTCCCGGTTTCTTTATTGTCATTTTGCCGGTTCGTTTATTAATATATATCACTTTAGAATTGCTGGATTTAAAAGTCAGTTTTCCATTGGCAATGACTTGCTTCTTAAAATTATAGTTTGAAGCATATGGCAATTTATATGAAGACTTCTTCAGGCGAATATTTTGCTTCTTTGGAAGCATTTTATATGTGGCCTGTACCCGTTTGATTCCTTCTTTTTCTCCTTTAATCTGAATCTTGGTTTTTACCGCTTTATAACCAGTGACTACTGGCAATGTATAGGTTATAGACTTTCCTACAGAAACTTTAACATATTTATAACCGATAATTCCTCCGCTTTGACTGCATAACTCAATAATTGCAATCTGCTGTTTTTCTTTCGATGAAACTGCATCCTTGTAAAAACGAAGAGAATCTAAAGGATATCCCTTTGTATCAAATAATGTCTGATTATCCCAGGAATCTCCACCCCATGCCGGCTGACCATTATAGTACATTTTCCAGTTAGGGAAGTATCCTACAGCTCCTTGGGATGCCCAGCCTGTTCCGTACTTATCTGCCATCTCTTTATTGTACTTCCAGTTTGTCCATCCGGCTTTTACAGGAATCCAAGCTCCTTCCCAGTAGAAAATGCCGAGACCGTTATCGTTGGTTAATACGGCATCGTACATGTCTGCCAGTACATCAACCTGACCCTGTGGTCCAACTTTATAAGACTTTAGATTTGTGCTGGACTCCATATTACCTGTACCATCTGCATCCTCTGTCGAATTGAACCAGGAAGTTTCTAATATTGTAAATAACTTTCCTCGAGAAGCAACATAATTTCCTGCTCTTTTAATATCATTTACCACATTGTCTCCCACCCAGAAAGCATAACATGATGCACCAAAAACATCATAATCTACATTATCTCTTTCCCACGCATCCATAGCATCTTTATATATCCCCGTATATAAAGTATTCAAATGTAATGCTATCAGTGCATTAGGCGCATATTCTCTAACTGCCTTTGTTCCTTCATTTATATAACTGTCAATTACTTTACTCTTTGCTTGATCTGACCATACACTAAGTTCGGAATTATTTTCATCTCTCATAACATCCATCATTCCCTGAGAGATTTCATTTCCCACCTGCACCATACCAATATCGGCACCAACTGCTTTAAACTTCTCTATCGTTTCTTTTGTAAAATTATAGACATCTGCTCGTAATTTTTCCTGGTTATTTGCATCCTTTTTCCATGCTTTTGGAAGCTTTTGTACGGATGGCTCTGCCCAGAAATCCGAATAATGAAAGCATAATAATAACTTCATATTATATTTTGCTGCTTCTCTGGCAATCTTTAAACCATTTTCCACATCACTGGCTCCACCACCGTAAGTCTCTCCCTTTTCATTATATGGATCATTCCAAATACGAATACGAATGTAATTTACTCCATTATCGCTTAAAACCTTTAACAGGGAAGCTTCATTTCCATTATTATCATAGTACTTTACTCCAGCGTTTTTCAATGCAATATAAGAAGAAATATCCATTCCACGGATAGTAGAATCTGTCATTTTACTTACTTTATTAATGGTAACTTTCTGCGATTTTAATCCGGTGTCATCCCCATATTTATAAGGATCACGGCTAGTATCTGTCTGATGTCCCTGCGCATAAGCAAAAATGGCAAGTGAAATCTGTGCATCTCCATCCTCATCAAATAAAGAATTCCAACTTCCAGCATATACTGCTTCATCATAAACTATTCCACCGGCATTCTGCTCATCAATCGTTGCTGATAATAAATTATAAATATTGTCTGCCTGTGTATATACATTCGCTGTATCTGCTTCATTTGTACGCGCATACTTTACATTAGAAATAATAAGCTGCTTATCTGAACAGCTTTCTACTGCCTTTTTTAAATTTTCAACGTAAGTATTGGTATTATCATCTGGATAAAGATTTACTCCTATATAATCATAATCCGCTTTTGTCCATCTCAACTTTCCAGTAATAATCTCCTGAATAGCAGATGCCTCTTTGGGAGCGGCAAGACTAAACGCATTTTTAATGTTATTTTCTTTTAAATAAGCAGAGATTTCTCCCATAGCTACCCAGCCATTCCAGCCGCCTTCAGCCGTAATGCCAAGAAAGTTCCAATTCACTTCATTTCCAATTGTAATAATTGTTGGCGTTGCGCTTTCTTTTTTTAGCTTTTCTACAACTTCCGTTGTATACGCTTTTGCCTTTTCTGTTGCATTATCGGAAGTCCAGCCGACAGGAAGTTTCTGCGTACCAGCATAAGTCATCTCATCAGAATACAGTAAAACCAGATTGGTCTGTAAGCCCGCTGCCTTTGCTTCCTTTAATGTCTTTATCGCATTGTCCAATGACAGATATGCATTATCCCTAGTTGGGTTCACTGCTACCTTCACTGAAATAGTATTGATCCCCTGACTTTTTACATAAGTAAAAAGGTTGTCTATAGGCTGACTCATATAATTTTTATACTGTTTTCCCCATGTCAGACACTGCTGATAATAGGTAAAATCAACTCCCAATATTGTATCATTGTTGATTTCTGAAATTTCTTTATATTTTTTCAGTGCATCCCTGCTTGATTCTGGTGTTTCTACAGTGTTTGCAGCAGCCATACTGTATGCTGTTGCGAAATCAGACATAAAAACCACTCCAATAAGCATACTACTTACCGTAAGCAACGCACATATTTTAATTAAAAATTTTTTCATTGCACTTTTCCCTCTTCACTTAAATTTATCACAATATGAAATTTATTTTCTACAATCGTATACATATTTATTAACTGTTATTTCCTATCCTTTGTAATGTCTCTCATATGGCTCCCAGGTTTTATCACTGATTATATATCTTGGGCGATGCTTTGATTCCAGATATATCTTCCCAATATATTCCCCAATAACTCCAAGTGAAAGTAATTGAATTCCTCCAAGGAAACAAACAATACAAACAATAGATGCCCATCCGGCAACTGTATTTCCCATAATGGCTGTTATAATCGCCCAGATAATACCTATAAATCCAATAAGACTAACTATACAGCCTGTTCCTGTTATAATAGAAATAGGTCTGACGGATAAACTGGTTATTCCATCAAAAGCAAGTGCCAACATTTTACTCAACGGATAGTGACTTTCTCCCGCAATTCTTTCATGCCTTTCATAATACACTGTTGCATTTTTATATCCTACAAGTGGAACCATTCCTCTTAAAAATATATTTACTTCATGAAAATCTGCAAATTCCTGTAATACCCGCGCACTGATTAATCTGTAATCTGCATGATTATATACCGTTTCTACGCCCATCTTATCAAGCAATTTATAAAAACTTTCGGCTGTAAATCTTTTGAAAAATGTATCTGTATCTCCCTTACTTCTGACACCATAAACGACTTCTGCGCCTGCCAGATATTCATCCACCATTCGTTCCATCGCCGTAATATCATCCTGTCCATCACAGTCAATAGAAATTGTAATATCACAAACATCTTTCGCTTCCATTAACCCTGCAAGTACAGCATTCTGATGACCTCTGTTTCTGCTCTGGCTAATTCCAATATAATATTCATCCTCCTGTGCCAACTTACAGATAATATCCCATGTTGAGTCCTTCGATCCATCATTTACAAATAAAATCCTGCTGTTTGCACTGATTTTCTCCTTTGAAATCATCGTCTGAATCTGTTCTAAAAACATAGGTGCTGTAATTGGAAGTACATCTTTTTCATTGTAACATGGGATTACTATCCACAATATTGGTTTAGAAAAATCCACTTTTCCCTCATTCGGTACATTATTCATATTTGTTCTCCTTTTACAATTGAATTATATCCCAGTTTCTTCTTTAACTGCCTTTAATGCTGCTTCGATTACCTTATCCATATCATAATAACGATATTCACCCAAACGGCCACCGAAAATCACATCTTTTTCTGCCGCTGCCAACGCACGGTATTTCTCTGCTATTTCCTCATTCTTCTCATTATTTACTGGATAATATGGTTCTTCACCTAACTTCCATTCACTTGGATATTCTCTGGAAATTACAGTTACTGGCTGTGTGCCATATTCAAAATGCTTATGTTCAATAATACGGGTATATGGAATTTCACGCTCTGTATAATTTACTACTGCGTTACCCTGATAGTTCTCCATATCCAGCTTTTCTGTTTCAAATCGAACACTTCTATATTCTAATACGCCATATTTGTAACCAAAATATTGATCAAGCATTCCTGTATATACTGTCTTTGTAGCAATATCTGGCTTCTCTTTTCTGAACTCATAATAATCTGTATTCAGAAAAATATCTGAACCTTCCAACATTTTCTCTACAATAGCTGTATAGCCGCCCATAGGAATTCCCTGAAAGCGGTCATTAAAATAATTATTATCATAAATAAAACGAAGAGGAAGACGCTTGATAATAAATGCCGGAAGTTCCTTACAGTCTCTTCCCCACTGTTTCTCGGTATACCCCTTTACCAGCTTTTCATATACAGAACGTCCAACCAGAGAAAGTGCCTGTTCTTCTAAGTTCTTAGGTTCTGTAATCCCTAACTCCTCAATCTCTGCCTGAATCTTTGCTTTGGCTTCAGCCGGAGTCACAATATTGAACATCTTACTGAATGTATTCATATTAAATGGCAGATTATACAATTCATCTTTATATCTCGCTACCGGGGAGTTAATATAATTATTAAACTCTGCGAACTGATTCACATAATCCCATACTTCTTTATTCGATGTATGAAAAATATGCGCACCATACTTATGTACATTAATGCCCTCTACGTTCTCGCAATAAATATTACCTGCAATATGTTCTCTCTTATCTATAACAAGACATTTCTTTCCTGTTTTTGTCATCTCATGTGCAAAAACTGCTCCAAAAAGTCCTGCGCCGACAATTAAATAATCGTATTTTTTCAACAAAAAACCTCCTCGTATTTTCTTCTCTATCCTTTTATTAAATTTTTCCATTTTTAAATTTTAACTCTATAGCCTTCTTCTGTCAATTCTTATATATATCTTGATTTATAATTTTGGATTTGTTCTTCGTTTTCCATGTCATATACAATCTTATATTTTTTTCAATCACGTTCTAATCAATCCATTCTATAGTCATATAATACTTCGCTGTTCCTTTTCTTGTCACCACAATTAAACTATGCTATAGTCAAGGAAGACTCTACAACAATTTATTTAAAAGGAAGTATACTATGAAAAAAGATTTAAAAATATCTGTAATCATACCTGCATATAACGCGGAAAAGTATCTTACAGAAACATTAGACAGCGTAGTTTTCCAAACAATGCCTAACTCCGATTATGAAATTATTATTGTGAATGATGGTTCTTCCGATCACACAGCAGACATTTTACAGAAATACAAAAAATCACATTCAAATATAACTGTTATCACCCAAGAGAATGGTGGACCTGCTTCTGCCCGTAATACCGGACTTACTGTTGCAAAAGGCGAATATATTTATTTTTTTGATGCAGATGATCTTCTTATCAATAATGCTCTTGAGGCTATGTTTACCAAAGCAGTGACTAAAAGCGCAGACTTAGTTATCGGAACCTATGATGTGTTGAACACTTACAAGCTTTCTGCCGTTCACACGCTTGATAATCTAGTTACTCTTGATGATATTGATAAATATAATACCGACATTCTATGGACCTTTTCTTTATCAAACAAGTTATTCAAACGGAAATTAATTGAGAAATATACGTTACGTTTTCCTGATATTTCTTATTCAGAGGATGGAGCTTTTCTTGTTCAGTTTTTGTATCGCTCTTCTAAGATTACCGGTCTTAATCAGGTAATCTTCCATTACAGAAGATATAATGAAGAAGACGCGCAGTCCATTACAGCTTCCGTTTCCGAATCAAAAATCAGGGACTATCTTACTGCTCACGAAATGATTCTTGATTGTGCAAAGAAAAGTTTTTTGCGAGACTTCCCTGTATATGCAACAATTGAGAATGCTATGGCAGATAATGAGGAAATCAGCACTTATTTAAACACAATCATTCATAAAGAACTGCTTATTTTATTAAATCGTTTTTATGCCAAGTTCTGGACTTTAGATTCTTCTACTGCCCAGTTTCTTCTTGCCCAGATTAACGATAAATTAAACTTATTAAATATGAAGAGTTTCTGTGAACTAAGAGCCGCTCTTCCAGAATTGCCATTAACTGCTTTAAGTGCTGATTCTAAAGAAGTATTAAAACGCGCCAGCCTGACAGCCGTTCTCTATGGCAATGACAGCACGAAGGAGGATTTCCTATCCTGCCTGAAATCTTTAACAGAACAGAATATGGTATTTATCAAAATTGTTGTTCCTTCTTCTATGAAAGCTGTTATTCAGACTAAGAAATTATTACAGAAAAATATTATTTTCACAGATTGTAATTCCAAAAAGGACCTTTTTAATAAAGCGTTAGATGAAGCAACAACTTCTCACATTGTTTTTTGTGATGAGAAAATTGTATATTCTACAGGTGCGTTCCGCCGTGTGAATAAATTATTCAGCAGATTATATATGGACTTTGTTACAGAAGCTATCTATCACAAAAATTATGGCAGTTTGCAGCCATTAATCTACAGTCATATTACCGCAGACTTCTTGGCTTCTAATCAATATGATACATTATGTCTTGGAATGGAAGCAACTTTAGCTAATAAGTTCTTCTCTGTTTCATTTTTAAGAAATCAGAATATCAATTTTAACCTTGATATTATAGACTTTCTGGACAAATGTTATCATACTGGATATTACCTTTATAATTTTGATGAACTTGTCATTTACAATGGCACAGAGGAATCTTTCCTGAAATATACAGAAACAGAAAAATCTCTTTCTCTGTTAAAAGAATATTTTAAAGCAAAATCTGTGACTTTAAATAGCCCTGAATTACTTTATAATCCTTTAGAGTCCGGAGAAAAGTTTCGTCCAATTCCAGAAACGGAAGCGGAACAGCCATGGGCAAAAGAAGTGGAAAAGCTAAAAAAGAAAAAACTACAAAATAAAGTTGCCTTTGTTTCTGTTCGCTCCGATGGCGAACTTGAGGGAAATGCACTTGCTCTTTACCCTTATATCAAAGGTGAAAAAGAAATCTGTGCACACAAGTTACCACACGATAATGACGCTGCTCTTGCAATGTCCGAAGCAATTCTTACAAGCAAAGTAATTGTAACTGATGATTATGTCAAGTATCTAAGATATTTTCCTCTTCGTCCAGAACAACGTGTCATTCAGCTCTGGCATGCCTGCGGTGCATTTAAGAAGTTTGGTCAGCGTGGAACTAATATCCCTGTTCCTACAGATATTGCTACCCATGCACAGTATAATCTTGTATCTGTCAGTGGTGAACAAATACGTTCCATTTATGCGGATGCCTTTGATGTTAATTATCAGAAAGTACAGGCTCTAGGTGTACCAAGAACAGATCATTATTTTAATAAAAAACTGATTTCGAAGAAAAAACGACAGATTTATTTAAAGCATCCAAAGTTGCTTTTTAAATCTGTACTCGTCTATGCCCCTACATTTAGGGACACCGACGGTAATCGAAATGAATTTCATCCGGAAATTGATTTTGACTTACTTTCAAAGTCTCTGCTTCCAAATCAAGTTTTATTAATTTGCCCTCATCCGGTAATGGATGCTCCTATTTTGCCACACAAATATCATAATATATTGGAAGTAAGAGATTTTTCTACAAATGATTATATGTTGATTTCTGATATGCTGATTACCGACTACTCTTCTGTCATTTTTGAGTATGCTTTACTAGGCAAACCAATCGCCTTTTTCTGTTATGACCTTTTAAGATATGACAGAGATTTTTATCTGAAGTATCCAGATGATCTGCCAGGAGATGTATTCAAAACACAGGAAGAGCTTACAGAATATCTCAGAAGTCCTGAAAAGCAAGTTCTGACAGACAAATATACTGTTTTTGTGAAAAAATATATGTCTGCCTGTGATGGGCATAGCTGTGAACGAATTGCAGCGTTAATTAATTCTTATATGGAGGAGAACTAGTATGAGTAAAGCTACCATTTCATTTCTCAGTACACGTGGCAGGGCAATGAATATCGATTTAAAATTAATACAGGACTATCTGGCATTGAACCTTTCTGACGTAACTTTTGAATACTATCTGAAAAATACCGCTACGAAAGTTTCTGCCGCTAACAAACAGTTAGAAAAAGCCCGTCTCTCCTTCTGTAATAACACCAGAAATATTATCTGTATGGATCCTTCTATTCCAGTGAAACTTTCTCCTGCTTTACCGGAAGAACGGCGACTTTTAACTTTAGTCCCTTATGATTATCTTTTTAATGAATACTTAAAGTTTACAGAAGACCCTGAATTAGCACATAAGAAGACCTTCTTTCGCTGTACTCATGTACTCCCAGGTTCTCCTTTTTTCAGTAATTTTCTTAAAAACTTTTATGAATTTGAAAATGCCACTTTTTTAGACGATATGTGTCTCCCTCTTGCCTGGGATATCACATCCAAGGAACCAAAAACAAATATACGAAACAACCTAGAATACCTTTATCCAGAAGCACAGGGGAAAAAAATACTGACTATTCTTACAGTAAATCAAACCACTCCCGAAGAAATGACCGAACTCTTTTCCGATTTAGACTTAAAGAAATTTCTGAATGAAATCGGAGATAACTGGTTTTTACTTACTAACAATATCAATCTTCTTGAAATGTCTGGCAAGCTTCCTTTTGCGTATGCAAAATGTTTTGGATATATGAAGGGGATATTCGGTTTTGATAATCTGCTTTATTTCTCAGATATGTTAGTCACAAACAGCAGTAAGCATGCTTGTACCTTTGCCTCAGAAAAAAAACCAGTGTATTATCTAAATTACGGAAAAAAACATTTTGGAAGATATATGAAACAATATTATCCAGATCTATATCTAGAAACAGCAGAAGAATTAATGACACTTGACTATGACCAGACAGAACTATCCGAAGAAGAAAGTCGCTTTTGCCAGGAATTTGCCTACAATACCACACAAAATCCTTTCTCTTCATTGAAAAATTTATTTTCTCAAGAAACCACCATATAAACAGGAGGAATTATGTTAAAAATTACTGACCCTAACTTACTAAATGAACTTCCTCAAAATAACCGCTTCATTGGCACATTACCCACACTAGATAACTCTTCTATTATTTTTAATGGAAAAAATAATATTCTGTACTGTGATAAGCATGTACATCTCACAAATTCTATTTTAACATTTAATGGAAATAATTCTGTTATCTATCTGTGCCGAAATAAACATTTATACAAATTAGATATTGTTACTTATAATAATTCTGCTTTTTATGTAGGTCAAAATAATTATTTTAATGGAAAACTTTCTGCCATTCTCTCTGAACAGAAACATATCTTCATTGGGGATGATGGATTATTCTCCTTTGGGATTTGGATGCGTATTGCTGATCCTCATTTAATTTATCATACAGATAGCAAAAAACGTATAAATCCTACAAAAAGTATTTATCTTGGTGATCATGTCTGGATAGGGCAATCTGCCATGATTTTAAAAGGAACACAAATACATTCCGGAAGTATTATTGGTGCATTAAGTGTTGTCAGTGGAAAAGAAATACCCTCTAATACTTCATGGGCTGGTAATCCATCTAGAAAAATTGCCGAGAATATCTTCTGGACTGATAAATGTGTCCATTCTTGGGTTGATAATCAGACCGCTGAAAATAATGTTTGCAAAACCGATGCCTATACATATCACTATGATCCTAAAGAATTTATTGCATTTTCACAAATCGATCAAAAACTTACAGATGCTTCTAATTCTGAAGAGAGATATGCTTATTTAACTACCTTTACAACACACAAAGCTAAAAATCGCTTTACTGCGGAACATCAAAAAAAATCTTCTACAAAATCTTTTTGTAAATTATCAAAACTATTTAAATAAAAATAAGGTCACCACGCGAAAATCAATGCGGTGACCTTATTTTTATTTGCTATATACCCAAACAGAGTTCAGCGTAACATTCTGTGGAATATCATAAAACAATTTATATCTTTCCTCCCATATTTCCCCTTTATTTGGTGTCGGAGTCCATATATAAGATTCATATGGAAGATGTAATATTTCAATCTTTTTTTCACCGGCTGACACTTTATCCCTTATGTAAGAGAGTCTTTGGTTGTCTGCTCGATATACTGATGCAAAGATACACAAATAAAATACCATTCCTGCCCCGGCAATCGTTACTGCTACACGCTTAAGAATCTTCTCATTTATTATTATTGTAAAATTATCTGCCACAATTCTACATAATTCTTCTGCAAACAGAACAAATAATACATAGGATGGAAAGAAACAGCGGCTTCCAATTGGATTTACAGCAAATAATGGAGCTGCCACACAAAGTACACTACATGCAACAAATAAAATTCTCCAAAAATTTGTATAATGAATTGCCATAATTAAAGCAAAAATAATTAATGATATACCCGCTACCACTGTTGCGCTTCCTTCAATAACAATTAATAAAGCTTGTTTCGTCACTGTACCAAGACCAATATAAGAAAAAAGGCTCCATGCATTATAACAAGTCATTATTCCTAAGCAAGCTGCTAATACTTTATCTAATTTATTTTTACTTTCTACACTCTGCTTTTTATAATTCACATAGATAACATAGCATGTACACAGAATAAATAAGTTTAAAACAATATTATTCATAAAATATTCTTTATAAATAACATCAAAATAATTCTTTAATGCCTGTGATATAATTCCGCCTTTTGCCACACTACGATAACCATCTGCATTGCTAGAAATCGAATGATATACCGAATTGGAAAACATATATGCTGTTCCACAAATAGTACCTGCAAAGTAACATACATGCTGAATCAATACTTTATGGTATCGGAATAGCACATATATAATTACGGCTATCCCCAACACTACGTTATAAAGAGTGACATTTTCCACAATTAATGTATTAATCATTCCCAAAGCAACCAGCGGAATACACGGTAATATTCTTTGACGTAACTTATTTTGATTTGGCTCCTCATCGAATATCCAATAAATATAAACGATATAAATCAGTGTAAAAAATATCGAAGTCACATAGTTAGAAAATCCTGCTGTCCATACTACTGCCTGTCTCAAAACTGCCTTTGGCAAACATATTAATAAAAAAATACTGACATAAAAAGACCATCTTTCTTTAATTAGTCTTTCCAGTAAAAATATAATTCCAGTTATTGCAACAGTCATTGCTAGAGATTTCAGCAGATTAGAGCGAGTCAGTGCCAGAACAATTAAATTCCCAACATATCTTCCGCTATAATTATCAAACCATGTATGCAGTCTGTCTAGTCCAATCTGACTTCCCCATGCCCAGTCATCGCCTGTATAGGGAAATAACCAGCTCAATGCAAACAACATTGCAAAACATAGTGCATACCTTCCTATATCTTTAAATTTTTTTTCTTTTATATCCATACTATTTCCAATCCTCTTCCAATACCCAGTTTTCATAAGGTATCATATGTCCAAATGCTTCTATTGCTCCTTTTGCTGTTGGCTGGTATTCATTAACCAATCTTTCTTTTATTTGAAGATTTTCCTCACCGATTTTATTGCCCGGAATTTGTTCCCCTTTTTTATAATAATGACCAAAGTAATACAGCTTTGATTTACCTTTAAGGCTTTTTTGAAATACTTTTGAAACCATATCGCTTACCATTTGGTGATGTAACTTCCCATATTCACCATCCGGATTATGTGTAACAACTTCATCCCATTTCTTATAATTTAATAAAAGTTCTATATCCTCCTGCATCGCATTTTTACATGTAGAATATAAGTCCATTTCATATGCATATTGACCATTTGCAACCCAATCTTTTCTTATATCTGGATAATCTAAAATAATATGTGGGTCACCTGTCTGGTTCATTACCCTTTCAAAATCAGAACTTCTTTTTTTATACCAGCCATTTGACATACAGACTACCAGATAATCCGAATCAATCAAATGGGATCCTCCCCATAAAGTTTCATCGTCCGGATGTGCAACAATCATAAGTTTTTTAACATTGGTAAGATTTAATCGATCTAACATTCCTTTTGTTAAATATCCCGTACTCTTTGTAATTTTCATTGTATATTCAGCTCTATACTTTCCATCAACACTTGTAGCTCTGATCACCACATATTCTGTTGGACGTAAAGCTGTTATCATACCATTTTCATCAATAGATACTTTTGTTTTATCACTTGAAGAATAAATAATCTTTTTATTCGTTGCATTTTCTGGTGTAACTTGTGCCGAAAGCTGTACCTTTTGTCCAACTTCCATTGTTTTATACACAGAATTCCAATGAATTCCTGTAACCGGATTATGCTTTATTTTTAATCGTATCGTCGCTGTTTTTTTCGTAAATGGCTCTCTTGCTTTGATTATTACCTTACCAGCTTTCTTAGCCGTTACAATACCATCCTGAGATACAACCGCAATATTTTTATTGGCAGACTTCCACTTTACATTCTTAAATGTAGTATTAGAAGGTATTCTTTTCAAACGAAGTCTTATTGACTCTCCTTCTCCTAATTTTTTATTTTTTGTAGTAATTTTTATCTTTTTTAGCGGTTTTGATTTCTTCACAGATAAAACAAATGACTTTTTTATTTTATTCTTTTTTAAAGTTACTGTTATTCTCGTGCTCCCAACTTTTTTCGCACTAACTTTTCCCTTCTTAGAAATAGTTGCAATATTTGAGTCACTAGATTCCCATATAAGCTGATTTGATTTTACTTTTTTTTCATTTAATTTAACACCTAACGAAATCCATGTATCTGTATATAAAATCTTTTTTTTATTCACAATTTTAACTGATTTATTATCTGATACTGCGCTTTTTTTTAAAGATATCTCTTGCGTGGCAGCGTTTACCTGTCCTTTTTCCCCCCCACCTAAAAATATGGTGCAAACTACTACCAGTACTGTTACATACTTTAAAATTGTGTTACTTTTATTAAACATATTATCCTCCCTTACAAAATGATATACTCTTGAAACTTCTATTCAAAATAAAAAGTTCAAGAGTATATTTATTTTATTATCTTATCACCAACTATTGTATTTATCAATAAATTTATCCCTGAATCTATGCGATTTTACTACCTTGTCACCAAAACATGTTAAACATGGTTAAAACTGTGGAAGCTTACGAATGTATAATCTTGTCAAATTTCTTTTTCTAGTATATAATAAAATAATATGCCTACTATTAAGAGAGCTTCACAATTCTTATTCTCATTTTATAATAAGCAAACACATTTATGATTATGATAAGGATGGAAAATATGAAAAAAATATCAGTTATTATTGCTGCATATAATGCAGAAGAATACCTGTCTGAAACAATGGACAGCATTTTTTTACAGACAATGAATAATTCCGAATATGAAGTTATCGTAATTAATGACGGTTCTTCTGACAGTACCCTGTCTATATTAAATTCTTATAAAAAGAATTACCCTAATTTAATTATTATTGATAAAGAAAATGGCGGTCCTTCTTCCGCAAGAAATGCAGGACTAGATATTGCACAGGGAGAATATGTCTTCTTTTTTGATGCGGACGATCTTCTAGAACCTGAAGCTTTATCCACTATGTATGATACGATTTCTGAAAAACACTCTGATTTATTAATTGGAAAATACGATATTTTTAATCGGCATACAACTATAGAAATCCATAATCTCGATAATTTAATTGAATTAGAAGAAATTGATAAATATAACACCGATATTTTATGGACTTTCTCTCTATCTAATAAACTTTTCAGAAGAAGTCTTATTGAAAAACATCATCTTCGCTTACCACCAATTTCTTACTCAGAAGATGGCGCTTTTCTTACTCAGTTTTTATATCGCTGCTCAAAAATTGTTGGATTAGATTATATTATCTTCCATTATCGAAGATATGATGATATGGATTCTATTACGGCTTCTATCTCACCAAGTAAAATCAAAGATTACATTACTGCCCATCAGATGATTCTTCATTCTGCAGAAGAAAGCTTTTTAAGGGATTATCCTGAGTACAGTTCTATTGATGATGCACGAGAACAGAATCCAGATATTCATAACTACTTGAATACAATTATTCAAAAACAGCTACAGATTATGCTGAACCAGTTTTATATTCAGTTCTGGTCCTTAGATTCAAACACAATTCAGTTACTTGTGGATGAAATAAATAACAAATTAAAGATTCTGGATATGAAGGTAATTTCTACCCTCAGTCTCTCTTTCCCAGAATTTTCTTTATATGATATTAAGTCATCTAAAGAGGACGTTCTTAAAAACGCATTTTTTACTGCAGCACTCTATGGTGACAGAACAAATAAAGACAACTTTATGAAGTCTTTAGATTCGCTCATAAAACAGAATCTCATATTTATGAAAATAGTTGTACCTGTTTCCATGAAAGCTGATATCGAAAAAGAAGGATTGTTACAAGATAATCTTCTCTTTGAAGATAGTAATTCTAAAGAAGAATTATTTGCTACTACTTTGAATAATGCTCAAACACCATATATTACTTTTTGTGATGCTGAAATCACTTATGCCGTTGGTTCTTTCCGCCTGGCTTATCGGCAGCTTATGAAGCAGCAGTATGATTTCATCAGTGAGGGAATTTATCATAAAGAATATGATAATCCACAGCCATTGCTTTTCAGTAAAATCGCCTCTACATCTTTAAAAAATGGAAAAAAATACAATTCTTCTCTTTCTATGGATGCTACATTAGCTAATAAATTCTTCTGTGTTAATTTTGTAAAAAATCTCCATTTAGATTTTAGCGAAGAGATTCCAGAATTAACAAAATCATGTTACGCAAAAGGCAATTATGTATACCGCTTAGATGGCTTGCTTCTTTACAATAATAAAAAAGAAACTTTTATTGATTACATTGCAACAGATAAAACTCTATCTTTTATTAAAGAATACTTAAAAGATAAACCAATTACATTAAATAGCCCTGAAATACTCTACTCTCCGGCAGAATCTGGTATGAAATTCCGTCTTCTCTCTGATGAGACTGAAGAAGAACAAGCATGGAATAAAAAGGCAGCTTTTTTCTCAAAGGAACCACTGAAAAAGCAGGTTTTATTTGTTTCTCCTCGTGCTGATGGGCATCTTGAAGGAAATGCAAGGGCTTTATATCCTTTTATCAAAGGTAAAAAGACAATCTGTGCAAAACGTTTACCACATAATCCTCAAACAGCTCTTGAGATGACTGAGGCAATCCTTACCAGTAAGGTAATCGTAACAGATGACTATGTAAAATATTTAAGATATTTCCCTTTACGCCCGGAACAGCGAGTTATTCAGCTATGGCATGCCTGCGGTGCATTTAAAAAGTTTGGACAGCGCGGAACAAATCTTTCTTTGCCTGAAGACAGAGCCACGCATGCACAGTATAATCTTGTATGTGTAAGTGGAGAAAATTTACGTTCTATCTATGCGGATGCATTTGATGTAAATTATAATAAGGTAAAAGCATTAGGCTGCCCACGAACAGATGATTACTTTAACAAACATCTGATTAATAAAACAAAACGGAAAATCTATTTCCGGCATCCTAGTTTGATTGGAAAATCTGTTCTTGTTTATGCGCCTACTTTCCGGGATGTTGGATGTGATAGAAGTGAATTCCATCCTGAACTTGATTTCGATCGTCTTTCAAAAGATTTACTTCCTAATCAAGTACTTTTAATCTGCCCACATCCGGTAATGAAGAACGATATTCTTCCAAAAAAATACAAAAACATACGCGTAATGAGAGATTTTTCAACAAATGATTATATGCTTATTTCAGATATGCTAATCACTGATTATTCTTCTGTTATATTTGAATATGCACTACTTCGTAAACCTATCGCATTCTTCTGCTATGATCTGCCAACCTATGACCGAGGATTTTATCTTAATTATCCAAAAGATCTGCCTGGAGATGTATATACAAATCAAGAAGAACTGACAGACTATTTAACACATCCTGAAAAACATATTCTTACAAATAAGATGAATTCTTTTGTTGATAAATATATGTCTGCCTGCGATGGACATAGTTGTGAAAGAATTGCAAACCTGATTAATTCATACATGGAGGGAAAGTAAAATGAGTAAAAAAACTATTTCATTTGTAAGTACCCGTGGACGTGGACTAAACACTGATCTGCAGCTTGTGAAAGATAATCTCATGGCTGCTCTTCCAGAAGTGGAATTTGAATACTATCTCAATAAAACAGCTACAAAGATTCCTCTAATCAATACTAAAATGGAAGACGCACGCCGAACTTTTTGTACTGAAGCCCAAAATATCATTTGTATGGATCCTTCTATTCCAATTAAAATACCTAGTGCTTCCGAAAGAGAGCGCCGTTTGCTCTTAGCAACACCTTTTGATTATCAATTTAATATTTTTATGAAATACCATGATAATCCTGACCAACCAAAGAAACAGACATTCATACGCTGTACACATGTAATGCCCGGCTCTCCATTTACAGCTAAACTTTTCCACTCTTTTTATGAATGGGAAGATAATGTTACCTTTTTAGATGATATTCCTCTACCTATTTCCTGGGATATTCTTCAGGAAGAGAAAAGAACTACTGTAAAAAAACAATTGGAATTCTATTTTCCGCAAGCAAAAGATAAAAAAATACTATCCATACTTTTAGTTGGACAAAAACCCGAACCCGAAGATGGTTCAGAACCTGTAAATCTTTTTGATAATTTTAACTTAAAAAAAATCATGGATTATATAGACAATGACTGGTTTGTAATTACAAATAACTGGGATCTTGTAGAACTATCCTACCAGTTACCATACCAATATTCTTCTAAATTTGGTTATATTAAAAATAAAATTTCGCTTAATGATATGATGTACCTTTCCGATATGTTGATTACAAACAGCAGCAAACATGCCGGAAACTTCTCAATCACCAAAAAGCCTATTTATTATTTGGAATATCTTCCAAAAATATTTGGTAATTTTATAAAGAAATTTTATCCATCTATGTATTTGAAAGACCTAGATCAATTACTGACACTTGACTTTAGTAACACTGAATTATCACCTGAACAGAAAAACTTCTGCCAAGAATTTTCTTATGACCCAACAGAAAATCCATCTGAAACAATTGAAAAGCTTTTCAAATACTAATTTATAGATTTCGTATAGACGAAAAAAGAGCGAAATAGTTCTCTGATTAAAAAGATTCCAATAGTACCTTAAATTTGTGATATACTATATCATATTTTGTTGAAAGGAGAATTTCATTGAGCTCACCGAATGCTATTTTACATGAATTATTAAATCTGGCTGAAATTATGCTGACCAATGGCGCCGAAGTCAGTCGTGTGGAGGAAACGCTTAATCGAATGGGACATGCCTACGGTGCCAGTCAGATGAATGTTTTTGCAATTACATCAAGTATTGTTGTTACAATGGTATTTCCTGAGGGAGAAGAATATACACAAACTCGCAGGATTACCACTCCTGCCGGCACAGATTTTTTTAAATTAGAACAGGCAAATGCATTAAGCAGACAATGCTGTGCCACTCCCCTTTCTTTAACAGATTTGAAAGATGAAATAAATAAAATTTCAAAAATAAAACCTGCACCTTATACTATTTATCTGGGAAGTATGCTTGGTGCCGGCGGGTTCTCTGTCTTTTTCGGCGGAACGATCTTAGATGGAGCTATTGCTGTTATCTTTGCTTTTCTCCTTTGTTTTTTACAAAGGCATTTAAATTCTATATGCAGTAATACCTTTATTCTTCAGTTTTTCTGCTCCCTCTTTATCGGTACCGGCATTTGCATCACTGCCTTCTTTTTTCCGGTAATTCATGTAGATAAAGTTATGATTGGAGATATTATGCTGTTGATTCCCGGTATTCTTATGACCAATTCTATACGGGATATTTTAATCGGAGATACGATTTCCGGTATAATGCGACTCGTAGAATCTCTTCTATGGGCCGGCGCTCTTGCCTGTGGATTCATGTGCGCTATCTGGTTTGTGGGAGGTGTATTATGATACTTCAGTTCTTTGCGGCTTTTATCGGAGCTGCCGGATTCGGATTCCTGTTTCATTTGCAGTTTAAACACATTTTTCCTGCAGCTTTAGGTGGTGTACTGACTTGGGTTATTTATGTTATTGCTAATACCTGGGGGTTCGATGTTTTTATTTCCTCACTATTTGCCAGCGCCTTTGCTGCAATTTACTCCGAAGTCATTGCAAAAATAAGAAAAGCTCCTACCACACTTTTTCTCATCATCTCTGTTGTTGTTTTGATTCCCGGTGGCTCTCTCTACTACACGATGAGCTATGCTGTTCAAAGGCAATGGCAGTATGCCGCAATGTATGGTTCTAAAACTGTCCAATGTGCATTAGGACTTGCCATCGGAATGAGCCTCATATGGATATTCCACGATATGGCAAGAAGGGTGTACTCTTTAATTCATTAGGGGAAAACAGACGAAAAAAGAAATACTGCCCTATCCCATCTGCTCTGTAGTCGCTGTGTTTAAAATGCTCGTCCGCATCTTAAACACGCTCCGAAGCCGCATCTGGGATAGGGCAGTATTTCTTTTTTCTGTGTTTTGGCTCCAGAAGGAATGAATGCAATAATTTTTGGGAAAGAAATGGGGAAGGGGACAGAAGGTTGTGGCTTATTCTGATACTGTCAATGATGATACAATGATATCGCCAACTACCATTGTATACGATAAATATAAAGGCGATTTCTTTAATATTCTGGAAAATGACAATCTCCTTTATTTTTACTACTCATTAAAGAGAGAAAATAATCTTCTGGACACTATACCTTCCAAACAAGCAGTAGACTTCTGACCTCTCCCCCTTTATCTCCTCCAAAGACTATTGCATTCATTCCTTCTGGAGCCAAAACACAGAAAATAAAAAGAATAGACCATAACAAATGTAATGTAAGAGCAAGTAAAAATGCCGAACAGGCATTTTCTACGCAGCGATATCTTTACATTTGTTATGGTCTATTCTTTTTATTTTCGTCTGTTTTCCCCAAATGAATTAAATAGTTACCCCTTGACATTTGATTGGCTTTTGGTTATAGTTAGGTTACTTATACGACTGACGGAAGTAAGTGGAATGAACCACATGAAGTATGAGATTCTTATTTAGCCGACCGTCTGGGCAATTCTTGTCTGGATATCGGCTTTTTTTATTTTACTCTGACAGGATAAATATTCTATCCGATATCCCCGAAAAGAAATAACTTTAAATCATGATTAAGCCAGGTGAAATTTTTGCTATTTTCTTGTTGATATTGTATTTATATTCGTACATTTGTACGATTTGATATTTTTTTATCAACAGCTTAAATCCCTTGATTTTAAGGGCTCTAAGAACATTTTTAGTGTATATGTTCAGAAAAAAGAACACATAATATCAAAAATTTATTTGACGATTATCAAAAATCATGCTAATAATGTTGTTAGATGATTATAACTATAATAAGTTTTAACTAATTATTTAAAATCATCTGACACTTTTTTTGATTTTTTAGCAAACATATTTCAAAGCCTTGACTTAAGAATTTTTTTACAAACAGGGAGGTCAATTAAGATGTTACAAAAAGAACAATGGCAGGGATTTAACGGACGTATCTGGAGAGAAGAAATTAATTTAAGAGAGTTTATCCAGGATAACTACACTCCATATGATGGAGATGCTTCTTTCCTTGAGGGGCCTACAGAAGCTACGAATACGCTGTGGAACGAACTGCAGAAATTGCAGAAGGCTGAGCGTGACAAAGGTGGCGTTCTTGATATGGATACCGAGATTGTATCAAGCCTTACTTCACACAAACCAGGCTATATTTCTGAAGCTTTAAAAGAAAAAGAACAGATTGTAGGTCTTCAGACAGATAAGCCTTTAAAACGTGCCTTTATGCCATTTGGTGGTATCCGTACTGCGGAAGAAGCCTGCACAACTTATGGTTATACACCAAATCCAGAACTGCATAAAATTTTTACAGATTATCATAAAACACATAATCAGGCAGTATTTGATTCTTATACACCTGAGATGAAGAAAGCTCGTCACAACAAAATCATTACCGGTCTTCCAGATACGTACGGACGTGGACGTATCGTTGGTGATTACCGTCGTGTCGCTCTTTATGGTATTGATTTATTAGTTGAAGACAAGCAGAAAGATTTCGCAAACTGTGGCGATGGAACGATGACAGATGATGTGATCCGCTTAAGAGAAGAAATCGCCATACAGATTAAAGCATTAAAAGATATGAAAGTTATGGCAGAAAGCTATGGTTATGATATTTCTGAGCCTGCTTCTAATGCAAAAGAAGCTGTTCAGTGGACATACTTTGGTTATCTTGCAGCAATTAAAACACAGAACGGTGCTGCTATGAGTATCGGACGTATCGCTACTTTCCTTGATATTTATATCAAACGTGATATGGATAAGGGCATCCTTACAGAGAAAGAAGCACAGGAATTAATTGACCATATGACTATGAAGTTCCGTATGGTTAAGTTTGGACGTATCCCATCCTACAATCAGCTCTTCTCTGGAGATCCTGTATGGGCTACACTTGAAGTCGGTGGTCTTGGTCAGGATGGTCGTTCTATGGTTACAAAGACAGACTACCGTTTCCTTCATACATTAGAAAATATGGGACCTGCTCCAGAGCCAAACCTCACCGTACTTTACTCTGAGCGTCTTCCAAAAGCATTCAGAGATTATGCCGCTCATATTTCTATTACAACAAGTTCTATCCAGTATGAAAATGATGATGTAATGCGTCCGGTATGGGGTGATGATTACTCCATCTGCTGCTGTGTTTCTGCTACACAGACTGGTAAGGAAATGCAGTTCTTCGGCGCCCGCGCTAACCTTGCCAAATGTCTTCTTTACGCGATCAATGGTGGTGTGGATGAAAAGACCGGCCAGCAGGTTGGACCAGAATATAAACCAATTACTTCCGAATATCTTGATTATGATGAAGTAATGCATAAATACGATATCATGATGGACTGGTTAGCAGGTTTGTATGTAAATACATTGAATCTCATCCAGTACATGCATGACAAATATTACTATGAATATGCACTGATGGCCTTAATCGATACAAATGTACGTCGTACTTTTGCTACCGGTATTGCAGGATTCTCACATGTAGTAGACTCCTTAAGTGCGATTAAATATGCCAAAGTAAAAACGGTCCGCAATGAAGAAGGTCTTGTTGTTGATTATGAGACAACTGGCGATTTCCCTAAATACGGAAATGATGATGACCGCGCAGATGATATCGCTGTATGGTTACTTCAGACATTCATGAAGAAACTGGAGAAATTCCATACTTATCGCGATTCTGAACCTACAACATCCATCCTTACCATTACTTCTAACGTAGTATATGGTAAAGCAACCGGTTCCCTTCCAGATGGAAGAAAAGCCGGAGAACCACTTGCTCCAGGCGCAAACCCAAGTTATGGTGCAGAACAAAACGGTCTCTTAGCCTCCTTAAACTCTGTAGCAAAACTTCCTTACGAATGGGCATTAGATGGTATTTCCAATACACAGACAATCAACCCCGATGCACTTGGACATTCCGAAGAAGAACGTATTGGTAACTTAGTAAATGTTATGGATGGCTACTTCTCACAAGGAGCCCACCACTTAAACGTAAACGTATTTGGTGTTGAGAAACTGATTGATGCCATGGAACATCCGGAAAAAGAAGAATATGCAAACTTCACAATTCGTGTTTCCGGCTATGCTGTTAAATTCATCTCACTGACAAAAGAACAGCAGTTGGATGTCATTGCAAGAACATGCCACGATAGAATGTAGTAAAAATAATTTATACCGAAAGCAGGATGAGGAGCCTGAACGGTGCATAGCCTAGTTAGCTCCTATCCTGATGAAGAAAAAAGAGATACTTTTATGCACCGTACTGAACATTCCATTTTGCCCGATAAAACAGCCGCTTCGAAGAAAGTAGTTCGAAGTAGCTACGGTCAAAATTCCATAGTACGGAATGATAAAAGTATTCTCTTTTTTCTTCATTAGGATATTTTAATATTTGATATGCACCTGTCCATGTGCTGCTACCTGCTTTCTCCTTGATAATTTATTTTTACACTGTAATAGAAATAGAAATTATAATGAAAATATTATGAGGTGTTATTTATGAATGATAAAAATGCGATGGCTCTTGTTCATTCTACGGAGAGTTTTGGTTCTGTCGATGGGCCGGGAGTTCGTTTTATTATTTTTTTACAGGGTTGTCCTTTGCGTTGCCAATTCTGCCACAATCCAGATACATGGAAGATGACAGAAGAAACCGGCGCTGTCTGGAAAAGTGCAGATGAACTATTAAATCAAGCTCTCCGTTATCGTCCTTACTGGAAAAACGGGGGCGGTATTACAATAAGTGGCGGTGAACCTTTATTACAGATTGATTTTTTGTTAGAATTTTTTAAAAAGGCAAAAGAAAAAGGAATTCATACTACTATTGATACAGCCGGAGGACCATTTACAAGAGAAGAACCTTTCTTTTCTAAATTTCAGGAACTGATGAAATACACTGACTTGTTATTAGTAGATATCAAACACATCGATACCGAATGCCACAAAGTTTTAACTGGCCGCAGTAACGAAAATATTCTTGATATGATTCGCTATCTTTCCGATATCAAAAAACCGATTTGGATTCGCCATGTCCTTGTACCGGAACGAAGCGATAAAGATGAATATTTAACGAGATTGGCCGATTTCATTCACTCCCTTAATAATGTAGAAAAAGTGGAAATACTACCTTATCATACGATGGGGATTTATAAATGGAAAGAACTTGGACTAGAGTATCCACTGGAGGGAATTGACCCACCAACAAAAGAACGAGTGGAAAATGCAAAAAAAATTCTTGCTATTTGATTCATTTGGAGAAAACAGACGAAAAAAAGGAACGAATGCAATAGTCTTTGGGAAAGAGATGGAGAAGGTGACAGAAAGTTGTGGCTTATTCTGATGTCATTTTCACTATGCTGAACCTTTTTTCAAATTTCACTGATGATAAGATGATGCCGCAAGCTATTACTTTACATGATAAATTTATCACCATATTGTCGCAATATATCATTGTTTCTCTTCTGATGAGATATCCTTCCGAGTAAGCAGTAGACTTCTGACCTCTCCCCCTTAATTCCTCCCCAAAGACTATTGCATTCATTCCATGTGGTACCAACACACAGAAAATAAAAATAATAGACCATTGCAAATGTAATGTGAGAGCAAGTAAAAATGCCGAACAGGCATTTTCTACGCAGTGATATCTTTACAGTTGCAATGGTCTATTATTTTTATTTTCGTCTGTTTCCTCTAATGAATCAAATAGTTATTTTATGCTTTTCCGAATTCAGAGAGTACCAGTCCTTCGTTTCTTTCTAAGGTCATTCCTACACTCCAGCTATTAATAAACAGTAACAGTGGGCGTCCCTTTAAGTCTTTAATCTTCTTCATATCCGATGTTCCGCGAAGGTTTTCAAGATCAATCTCTGTATTTTCAATCCAGCGGATATACTCATATGGAAGTTTTTCAAGGCGGATTTCTACATTGTATTCATGCTGCAGACGATAATTTAATACATCAAACTGCAGTGTTCCTACTACACCTACGATAACTTCTTCCATTCCAGTATTAAATTCCTGGAAAATCTGGATGGCACCTTCCTGTGCAATTTCATTGATTCCCTTAATGAACTGTTTACGCTTCATTGTGTTTACCTGGCGCACTCTTGCGAAATGTTCCGGTGCAAAGGTTGGGATTCCTTCATAGGCAAACTTCTTTGGTGATGTTGTGATGGTATCTCCGATAGAGAAAATGCCTGGGTCAAAGATTCCAATAATATCTCCGGCATATGCTTTGTCAATCATCTTTCTCTCACTTGCCATCATCTGCTGCGGCTGGGAAAGACGTACTTTTTTATCACCCTGCACATGGAAAGCATCCATTCCTGCTTCGAATTCTCCGGAACAGATTCTCATAAAAGCGATTCTGTCACGGTGTGATTTATTCATGTTTGCCTGAATCTTAAATACAAAGGCAGAGAAATCCTTTTCTTCAATTGGATCAATAACTCCCTGATCTGAAGTTCTTGGCAATGGGGAGGAAGTCATTTTCAGGAAATAGTTTAAGAAATTTTCCACACCAAAGTTCATGAGGGCAGAACCAAAAAATACCGGTGAGAGTTCTCCTGCATCGACTAATTCCTGATCAAATTCTGCACTGGCCCCATCTAATAATTCAATCTCTTCTTCTAAAACTGCTTTTGCTTCATCTGTAACATAGTTGCTGATTTCCGGGTCATCAAGGGCGATTTCTTTCATCGTTCCCATCTTTGTACCTTTCATCGTATCCTCAAATAAGTCGATTTTCTGGCTTGTTCTGTCATAGACTCCTACAAACTGCTTACCGGAACCGATTGGCCAGTTTACCGGACAAGTTGGAATTCCAAGTTCTTTTTCGATTTCATCTAAGAGATCAAAAATATCTCTTGCTTCACGATCCATTTTATTAATAAAAGTAAATACCGGAATATGACGCATAGCACAAACTTTAAAAAGCTTTCTTGTCTGTGCCTCCACACCTTTCGATGCATCAATTACCATAACAGCGGAATCGGCTGCCATTAATGTACGGTAAGTATCTTCAGAGAAATCCTGATGTCCCGGTGTATCCAAAATATTGATGCAGCATCCGCCATACTCAAACTGTAATACGGAAGAAGTTACGGAAATACCTCTTTCTTTCTCAATATCCATCCAGTCAGATACCGCATGTTTTGCGGTTGCTTTTCCCTTAACGGAACCAGCCTGGTTGATCGCACCTCCATATAAAAGAAACTTCTCTGTTAATGTAGTCTTACCGGCATCCGGATGCGAAATAATCGCAAAAGTACGTCTTTTTTTTATTTCATCTATTCTACTCATGTTGATCTCCTTATATTTTTCCTTCGCAGTCTTTTATGTCTGCATCATAATAATCAATTTAAATATGATATTTTTATCTGTTTATCTCATATCATATTTGCCTGTTCTATTTTAGGTCAAACAGTACTTATTATTATACAAAAATGTTTTTTTCGCAAGTATATATTTTATTTTTTAAAAGAGAGCTAGGTTTTTTTAACCATAGCTCTCTTTTCTTAATTTGCTAGTACCTAGTTCATTATGGAATTGTTACTGTTATATCTCTGGTTGTTATGATATGTCTTGCGCCTTCTCCAAAATATACCAACTTATACTTTCCTGGAACAGAAGGTGCTTTTATTGTAGTTATTCCAGCATTTGTAATATATGACCAAGAATCATAACTTGCTTCACGAACTGTATAATCTACATCCTCCTTAAAAATAGCAATCCAATCTTTTCCTGTATTTGTATATGCTTTTGTAGCTACACGAATTTCACTATTCACACTATAAGTAGCTGATGGATCTACCAGATTGATTTTATTTTCAATTTCTTCATTTGGCTTAATCACAAAATCTACTTCTTCAGCTACATTATACGAACCATCTTCTGGTGTTAATACCCATTTATACTCTCCAGGTATAAGATATTTGTATGCTACTCTTGTTCCATGATCACAATTATCATTCGTCATATCCTTTAAACTATACGTATATCCTGATTGATGTGTCGCATCATTAACCATATACCAATAAATAGACGTTACAGAACCATCGGTAGGATCATTCTTTTTATAAAGTCCAACCCACACATTCTTGCCTTCTCCAACCGCTGTTACCTTGATATCTTCTCCCATCAAGTACTCTTTTTTATTGATATGAAGTTTTGTTTTTTCCTGTTCTTCTTTAGAAATAATCTTGATATTCTTTTGTTTTAGCACATTATATCCACCATCTTCCAACAGTACTACTTTATAATTTCCAGTCGGAAGATTCTTGACATCATCCCAATCTGGCCGTTCTGTTGCTTTATGCGTTTCTCTTAAGCTTACAGCTTTTCCAGATTTATATGCTCCTTCATTTACAGTATACCAATAAATGGATGGTATACCACCATCAGATATTGCACTGACTTTATCATCCTCTTTGTAAATGCCAACCCAATCAGCTTTATCTCCGATTGCTGTTACCCAAATATCTTCTCCTTCCACATAAATATCCTTATCCGTTGAAATATTTTTTTCATTTACAACTGGGGCATCTCCTTTTATTGTAATATTCTTCTGTTGTAAAACATTATAACCGCCATCTTCAAACAACAATACTTTATATTCACCAGCTGGTAAATCTTTTACTTCGCTCCAATCTGTTCGACTACTGTTTCCTTTTCCATTACGAATATTAAATGTTTGTCCTGATATACTGTCAATACATACATAATACCAATAAATAGATTCTATACCTCCATCTTTTGTCGATCCAATAACATCATCCTTCTTATATAAGGCAACCCAATCATTTTTATTACCAATCGCTGTTACCATGATATCATCGCCATAATTATAAGTATCTTTATCTGTTGTTAATGTCTTTTCTACCGCTCCTTCTAATGATAATGTAGCTGTTCTAGTTTCTAATTCCTGTCCATAATAGAAGAAATGTACCGTTGCCTGTACTTTTTTTGCCTCTGTAACTTTATTATTAGTATAAGTCACTGTTACATTCTGAGGAAGTACTCCACTAATTTCTAAGCTTTGTTCTTCACCAGTATATTCTTTTACTGTATCTTTGTATACAATACTATCCAATCTAGGCAAACCAGACTTCTTACCTGTGTCAAGAATAGTAATCTCTACTACTTCATCCTTGCTGTAAGTTCCATTTTTTCCCATAAGGATAATCTCATATTTTCCTGCTGGCAAATCTTTTAATTCCGGACGATTTGCATTATACTGTCCAATTTCCTGTAATGCATATGTATTACCCGAAATTTGATTTCCATCATTAACGTAATACCAGTAAACTGATGGAATACCTCCTTCACTTACATCTCCAACTATATCACCTTTCTTATAAATTCCTACCCATTGTGAATTATTAACTGCATTTGCTGTAATATAAATTTTTTCTCCAACCTCATATACAGAACGGTTTGTAGTCATATCCCCAATCTGTAACTTCGCAGTACGTGTACCAACTAATTCTCCATTTTTATAAAAGTTAGCTGTTGCCTCCTGAACCCCTTTTTCTGTTCGTTTATTATTTTCATATTGAACACTTATTCCTTTTGGAAGTTGTCCACTAATTAGCAATTCATGTTCTTTTCCATCTGCTAAAAATGATTTTCCATAGAATTTTATGGCATTAAGATTCACCTTGTCTTCCAATTCCTGTACAGGTTCTACTGTCTGACGTATAATATTTTTATCATTCCAAATGGAATCCCAGTCATAATTTTCAGAAAATGCATACATTAAATCTTTATATGATTTAATCTTTCCATTCGCAACAGTATGATGATATTTTACTGTTTCTTTTGGATCCATGTAATTACTATTTTCTCCTGGAACATTCACTATTCCTTTATCATAATATGCAGCAGCATCTAAATATTCATTAGCAACTCTAAAACTATATTGCGTATCTATATATTTCCATACATCGTAAGAATATTTATTTTTTCCTTTATTATCTTTTAATCCAAATGTAGCTCCTGCCTGAGTCTCAATATCATGATCAACTGCACGATAATAAATAAAAGCATCTATACAATCCAGTATTGAAGTTTTATAATATGCAAATGCAACGTATGCAGCCTGCCTTCTTAAATCTCCTTCTGTTCCCAAATAACTAGAGCATCCAGACTCTGTAAGATACACGTCTCTCATTTCACCGTTACATTTCATGGAATCTTGTTCTAGATATTGTTCCAAAATTTCAAGATTTGAAAATGTCAAGTGTGTGCTGGTATTCATATCATCTGAAATACTATCAATCTTTCTTCCATTAATTGAATCATCTTCAAGACAATAACTGCCCGCCAAACTATCAAAATAACAATGTGGAGAAAGTCCCCAGTTAAAGTCTCCCTCTTCTTTCGATTTTTTATTTAGCCAATCATAAATTTCTTTTGGTTTATATGTATTATAGTATGCAGCTCTCATCCAATCATGAGTTGTTGGGACCGTAACCGTAACCGTATCCATATATTTAGAAATAGCCATATGTGTAAGACGAAGAAGTCTTGAATATTCCTCCATATATACATCTAATGATGTCGCTTTATCTGCAATATTATTGTAATCATAAGCATAATCGATTTCATTACCCAAAACTACATTATTGATATGTCCATATTTTCCATCTTCTCTAGAATACCGTTCTGCCAAAAATTCTATTGCCGCAATCCAGTTCTCTACCCCTTCCCTGCTAGATGTATTAATTCCAGCAATAGAACCTTTATCACATCCTCCTTCATACAATAAAGATGCCGGATAATAGTCTTTCCATCCATTTACTCTGGAAGCACAAATAACTAAAGAAACTCCAATCCCTTTATCAGTATATGATCTTATTCTTCTATCAAAAGACTCCACATATCCTTTATTAAAATAGTAATTCTGTCCTTGCGAAGTCCACTCATAAGTACCTTCTTTTTCTGCGTTTGTCAGCTTTCCATTTTTGTCTTTACCTGCTACAAGAAGATTAGGAAGATTTAAATTTATTACTGTGTATTTACTTCCCGTTTCTGTAACCATATCTTCTGAATCATCGCCAAATAATCCTTTTTTTGTATTAGCCGTAAATTTTTTAATTTTTCTTTCCGGCGTAATTTCACTTGGATAAATTGGTCCTTTTACAACACCCTTTTCAGAAACAATATAGTATTTACTATACAAACGATCATTACCTTTTACATCATAACGATCAATCGAAATCATTGTATCTGTTTGACATGCATAAACAGCGAGTTCCGTTCCCAAGGCATCTGTATCTTTAGAAATTCCTGAAATTTTATCTCCTTCTGCATATTCATTTGGTGCTACTCGAATAAGACTTAATGTTCCGTCAGAATATTTTCCCACTCCATCAATATGAATATTAATCTTATCTTTCGTTACCTGTACATCCATTTTATCGGCTGTACTATGCTTCTCTGTTGCTTTACAATATTTGCATACACCATTTACATATTCATGCTGTAACATTGGAATATCTCTTCCAACTTCATCCTTACATACAGAACATACTGTTGTTTCCCAACCAGTAGTTATACAGGTTGGCTTCTTTTCTACTTTCCATGTACCATATTTATGACCAGTTTCTTTTACAAAATCTTTTACAAATGTGTGTTTACTATTTCTTTTACATGTATAAATAGTATATCCTTCACTATCACAAGTTGGTGCTATTACCTTTTTAGTATAAATATGCCCTAATGCATCTTGTTTATCTTCATAAATATCTTTACAATATTTACAACGATATTTTATAGTTCCTTCCTCTGTACAAGTTGCTTTTTTTTCAGACAATTTTCTCCAAGAATGTTTCTTATTTAATACTGAAAGATAAATCCTATAAGTTTTAGCTCCCGCTTTTGCTGTCAATAATACTTTTCCTGCCTTTTTTGTCTTTATCTTTCCTTTTTTAGAAATAGACACCACTTTTTTATTGCTACTTTTCCAGGTAATTTTTCCTTTTAATCCTACTGCTGTTACCGTTTCTTTTGTATCCTTACAACGCTTCAATTCTTTATCTGGAACAGTAACTTTACATTGATATTTTTTCTTTCCAATTTGGGCTGTAATATTAGCTGTTCCAGGATTTTTTGCCGTTACTTTTCCCTTATCTGAAACCCTAGCAACATTTTTATTAGAAGTAATCCATGATACTTTTTTAGAAGTTCCTTTAACTTTTAATTGTACCGTTTTACTTTTCAAAACAATGACATTTTTTTTATTTATTGCTGTTTTAGCTGCCTGTGTATGAATCGGATATAACATTGCTATACAGATTAATAACATCAACAGCCATTTTCCTTTCATATATCGTTTATTCATTACTTTCCTCCCCGTTTTAATCTACTTTTTATAGTTTTGTGCAACAAACATGGCTGAAGAAACATACTTACCATTCTCAAAATCACGTCCCAATACCATTACTTTATCTTTATAAACTTTAATAACATATCCATTAGACCCTTCGGTATATGAACCAACAATATCATCATAGCTACTCCATAAATAACCAACTGCTGCTGTATTAAATATGTTTGGAAGTTCTTCATCTCTTGCATACATACATTTCTCTGAGTTTAATTCCCAATGACTATGTCCATTAAACATCAGTACCTGCGGATATTTCTTCAAAATAGCTCTAAGCTGTTTTGCCTGTGCTGTTCCTTCTGAGCCTGCGCCATCCCAATTTTGTCCCGGAAGACTTCCAGCCACTGTATTATATAAAGACTGATGTAACATAACAAATACTGGCTTTTCTGGATTGGCAGCAGTATCTTTAGCCAGAAGCTCATCAAACCATTTCAACTGTGCTTCTGATAAATCAGCTCTTAACCCTTGCTTTTCTGATCCCAGGAAAATATAATGATATCCATTTATCATTCTATCATAATATACTTTACCCGTACCTGTATTTGCATATTTAATAAATAACTCTGCTTGTGTCTTATAATCATTTGCCGACAAATCATGATTTCCTACTGCCATATAAATATCAGGAAGTCCTGAAACCTGTGAATATATTTTTTGCATATTTTTATATTCAGATTCTTTACCTGTATCAGCAATATCACCATTAATAATAATTGCCTTACTATCTGGAGAATTCTTCTGTACATCTTCTAGCATCTGTTTGAAATGCTGATTATTTTTATAATTAATATCTGTTTCACCCATACTTCTATCTGTAATATGGACATCACTTACCATTTCAAATTCTGTGATTGGCTTTTCGTTGCTAAATTTGAAATTAGATCCTTCCGGAAGTTTTACTTCTGCATATTGCGATGAAGTTCCATAAATATTTGTTGTATACACTAACAATCTGGTCGCCCCTTCTGGAATAATAGTATTTTCATACATTTTAAATTCTGTAGTTTCTCCAGAAATTTTAAATTTAGCTAATGATGTATAATCGCTCAGTGGTCCATCATTATCTGCCCAATACATTATGACATCAGAAGAAGCGTGATCTGCCTCGTTAAGTGTTACTGTAACTTTTCCGTTTGCCAATCCACTTCCTGGTTTATCCAACACATATTCTACAGTGGCTGGAGCCATTGGCTGATTATCTCCTTCCACTGCAAAATCAATTTGTTCAACAGCTTCATATTTTCCGTCTTTAAAAAGCAAGGCTTTATATTCTCCAACTGGAAGATTTTTATATTGTGATCTTTCCGCATTATAGTAACCTATTTTATTTATAGCATAAGCCTTTCCTGAAGAATGACCATCTTTTGCTACATAATACCAATAGATAGACTTAACTCCGCTAGCTTCACTTTCATTTGGAAGATCATTTTTTGCATAAATTCCTACCCAATCTGCATCGCTTCCCTTTGCTGTTACCATAATTCGTTCACCAGGACCATAAACTTTTTTATTTAATTGAAGTTTTGCTTCCCCATTATCTTTGATTTTAATATAAGAGAAATCTTCCACATCGTAATTTTCATTTTTAAATAAAATCACCTTGTATTTTCCCGCTGGAAGTGTAGATAATTCATTTCTTCCTCTAAAAGACTCCTTTTGAATAATATATGATTTTCCTGACTGATGGGTAGAATCTGATACATTATATCTATAAATAGGAGATACATTTCTTACTGAATCTACTTCTGCATAAATCCCTACCCATGCATCATCATCACCCTGTGCCGTAACTTTAATATTCTCACCTTCTACATAGATATCTTTATCTGTAAAAATTCTTTTTTGCTCTGTCTTCCAAAGAATCTTCTCTGTTTTTTCTGCTCCACAAACTTTACATGTAAATCTTTTTTCGCCATCTTCCTCTGGAGAAGCTTCTTTAACAACTCTTCCCTTATTCCAATTATGTCCTCCAGCCTTCACATAATCAGAGCGGTAAGTATGTGCTTTATCATATTTACATACATACTCTGTATAACCTCTTTGCATACACGTAGGTGGCACAACTTTCTTTATAAAATTATGTCCTAATGCATCAATATATTTTTTATATTCCTTATCACAATCTGTACATTTATACTCAATAATTCCTTCCTTATCGCAAGAAGCTTTTTGCTTTATATGCTGCATAAAATTATGTTTATGGACATTAGGTTTCACTATAATCTTGCAACTAAGTGTTCCCTGCTTTATTTTAGCTGTAACAGTCGTTTTTCCTGGTTTTACGCCCACTACTACACCTTTCGATGAAACTCTGGCTATCTTAGTGTTTTTACTTGTCCATTTAACATTATCTTTATTTTTTAATACTGACAGTTTATAATATTCATTTTTTCCTATTGTTTTTACTTTTTTACTAATTACTGATTTTTGTACCTTAACTAATATTTTATATGTTTTTTTTCCGGCTCTGGCTGTTACCGTCGCTTTTCCAGCCTTCTTTGCCTTTATCTGTCCTGAAGAATTAACTCCCACACAAGATTTGTTCGAAGAAGTCCACTTTATCCGTCCTTTTAATCCGGTCTTCTTTACCAATATACTATTCCCCTTACACAAACTATACTGTGCATTTACTATTGTCTTTTTTGCTGCCTGTGTCACCAAGTTAAATGGTAAACATAAACTTAGCGCCAACAAAATGGCAACGATTTTTTTCCCTTGTTTCATTTTTCCTCTCCTCCTTTTATTTATGAAATTTTTCTTCATAATATTAAATAATTTTATCATAACTTTCTTCTATATTCAATATTTTTCCATATTACACCAAAAAAGAAGCTCTCCTTCACAAAATAGTATCTTTTATTACTATTTCATAGATGCAAGAACTTCTTTTCTTGTTATTCTCTTATTTCATTGCTCTATCGAATTCCTTCATATACTTTATCACAACAAATATACATAACAATGCCGCCACTACTGCTATCACGCCACCAGCAATTCCGATATAGGAAATGGACAGATGTGTGCAGATACTTCCTCCAATCCATGTTCCGCTTCCGATTCCAAGATTATAGATTCCTGAATAGATTGCCATTGCTACAGAAGAAGCCGCTACCGGTGCATAAGTAATAATTTCTGACTGAAAGGTTACATTAAATGCCATAACAGCCATACCCCAGAATGCACATAATAAAACAACCGCCATATGTGCTTTTGATACCGGATACAATAAAAGTAAGGCTGCTGCTACACTGATCATGACCAGCCTTATAAAAAGATATTTATTCTTGTCATAGTAATGGGAAAATAAAAAACTTCCCAAAAGACCTGCTGCCCCGAATATAGTAAGTGTTGTCGTAACCCAGTTAGCAGAAAGACCTGCCACCTTCTGTAAGAACGGTTCAATATAACTGTATCCCATATAATATGATGTAGCAAATAAAAATGTGACAAGAAAAATCCCCATCAATGTTTTATTTTTCAGTATTTCCGGCATTTGTTTAATAGAGAATGACTCGCCTCCCGGCACCTTTGGGAACACAAAAATCATATATGCTGTTGTGATAAATGCAATTACTCCAACACAGAAAAATGCCATATTCCAGCCCATATGAAGTCCTATGATCCTTCCTAACGGAAGTCCAAGAATCATTGCAATTGAGGTTCCAGTTACTACCATACTAAGTGCAAGTGAGCGAAACTTTTCTGATACAACACTGACTGCAGCCGGTGATGCAATCGACCAGAATACAGAATGCGTACACGCTACACCGATACGTGATACCATTAACATTCCATACGAAGCAGAAAAAGCGGACAGCATCTGGAAGATTCCAAAGAGTGCAATTGTTCCTAACAAAAGTCTTTTAAAATCAATTTTATTCAACAAAAGCATCAACGGCAGAGACAGTAACATAACAATCCATGAATATACTGTGATCAGTACCCCTGCATGTGCTTCTGTAATATGAAAGCTGTCGGCAATATCTGTCAACAAACCAATCGGCATAAACTCTGATGTGTTAAATATAAATGCAGAAACAGTAATCCCGAAAAGCGGAAGCCATTCCTTAAGTGACATTTTACTTCGCATAATTCTTAATCCTTTCTACAATACAAATTGTTGTGCGAAAGCAGACAAAAACCAGAAACTTTATATAAAGTTTCTGGTTTTCTATTTTAAGACACCCATCCATAGTAAACGCACAGGAGACTGATACAGGATTCTTATCAGTATAAACTGACCAATTCGTCTAAAAATCACTGTACATTCTCACAAAACATTTATTATTTATTATTATTTATTCTGTAATGCCTTTGTTACTAATGCAGCAATCTCATCTACCTTCCATGCCGGCTGGGTAGATGCAGAAATCTTATTGCCTCTCTCCCAGATTCCCTGAGCAGATGCAGATTCTTTTGGTTTATACTCCTCACTGTCATCTTTCCATGCTGGCTGGGTAGAGCTTGATACTGTTGTTGGCTTTGGTAATGGTTTGTTATAGAATTCCAGGTTCTCTGTTAATTCTTTTCTTACTAAAGCTGCGATTGCATCCAGGTTCCATACTTTCTTTGTCTCAGAAGAAAGTCCACCTGGTGTATCTGTTGTATCCCATGCTCCCTGTGTTCCTGCTGCTGGTTTACGAGGAGCTTCTTCCTCTTTCTTCCATGCTGGCTGTGTAGAACTTGAGATTGTTGTTGGCGCCGGAATTGGTTTATTAGAGAATGCAACCTTTACATTATTAGACTCTAATGCCTTTGTTACAAGTGCTGCGATTTCCTGCACGTTCCACTTTTCCTTTGCTAAGGAAGAAACACCGCCAGGTGTATTCGTGCTGTCCCATGCTCCCTGTGTTGCTGCGGAAGCTTTTGGCGCTAAATCTTTAGACCATGATGCAGAAGTTGCTGTAGAAGCTTTTGTTGGCTTTGGACGGGCAACGTTAGAAAATGCCAGCTGATTCTCTTTAAGAATCTCCATTACCTGACTATGAATCAGCTCCTGTCTCTTGTTATCTATCATGTCTTTTCTACCCCTTTCCCAATATGTATACTTTGGTTTTCTGGTTATAATAAACTGTTCAGAATAGCCACGTACCTCGCAAATAAAATTCTGCAAGTTGTTTCTGAATAGTCATATTTTCTTTATTATAGCACTAATTCAAAGAGGGGATATATGAAAATTGCTGTCCTATTACTGAAATATATTGACTCTTCACACAGGAAATTAAAATCTAAAGGATTGACGCATTCCTTCTGGTACATTCCACGTTGCCAAACTATGGATTTAGAATAATCAGAAAAAAGGAAAAATGATATATCCCAGATGCGGCTTGGGAGCGTGTGTAAGATGCGGACGAGCATTTTAAACACAGCGACTACAGAGCAGATGGGATATATCATTTTTTCTTTTTTCGTCTATACCAAATCTACAAATCAAGATTTACTTTTTTTTCATAAAGTATTATAATCATAACATACATTTTAATTAAGGAGGAAAGTTACTATGAAACACTTAGTAAAGAAACTGTCAACTTTATTTATTGTTGCTGTATTAGCTGTTACCATGCTGCTGCCAACAACTGCAAATGCAGCAACAAAATCTGCTAGTGAAATTCCATATGCAGAAAATATTATTCTTAGCTGTGGTACCGGTTATTCAACCACCTCTATAAGATATCCTGAAAAAATCAAAAAAATAACTTCCAGTAATAATGATATATTAGACCTTAAATATTTTGATGGCGGATACTGGAGCGGAAATCTTTTTACATTTTCATATATTGCTGCAAAAGGAACAGTTGTTTTAACTGCAAAGGGGAAATCTGGCAAACAGTATATAACCAATTTGACTATAAATAAATATGTGAATCCTGTTAAAAAATTTAAAATAGGTTCTAAAAATCTTGCATCACAATTTAAAAAGAGCGGCGATGGATACGCCAAAATCAAAAAAACTCAAAAACAAAAAATTTCTATCAAAACAAAAAAAGGTTGGAAAGTTTCTTCCATAACCTATGATGATTCTCGATTAAAAAAACCTAAAAAAGTAAAAAATAACAAATCCATCACTATAAAAAAGCCTAATTCTTCTGATAAGAATGGTTCTCAACTCTTTGTTCAGTTAAAAAACCAGAACACGGGTGCTTTTTCTGTTTTAACTGTTTCCTTGGATTAGTTACAAGCTCTCAGCTAATTTAACAAAAGGCAAAACTCCCAGAAACACGTATAATTGTAACTTCAATTATACGTGTTTCTGGGAGTTATTTTCTGCATCGGCTCTGGTATAAATTACTTCTGCTGCCGTTTGTCCATGAATTGCGTAGTGAATTTTGTTTTGCACTTTTTTGAAAAATGCAATGGATATTTCCGCTTTCGAATCATAATCTATGCTCGTTGCATAAATTTCCATAACCTGACGATAAAACACTTTCTCGGATGCACGAATATCACGGATTCTCTCCAACAATTCCTTGAAACATCCACTGCCCCCTAGATTTTTCAAACGATCGTCATCTAGAGCAAAATCTTTTCTCATATATTCTTTTAGAATCCCGGTTGCCCAGATTCTGAACTGTGTTCCTCGTTTAGATTTTACACGATAGCCAACAGAAATAATAACATCAAGATTGTAATAATCTTTTCTATCAGCGGCAGTTGTTGCAAATTTTGCAACAACTGAATCTCGCTGTAATTCACCTTTTGTAAATATATTTTTTATATGTCTGGAAATGGTTGATTTATCTCTCTGAAACAATTCTGCCATTTGATCAATGGACAACCAGACTGTATCACCATCAAAAGTAGTTTCGACTTTCGTCAGACCATCCTCTGTCGTATAAATAATCATATCTGCTTTTTCTTTGTTCATAAATTTATTTTCCTCCAAAATCAGATACATTATTAATAGCAATCCTCCATATCCACGCTGAGTTTTACCGTGGTATCTGGTTTTCGTTTACCCAAAAGGCAGACACTTTCCACATGAACAGAATGACTAAACTGATCTACGACGGCTACTTTCTCTAAAGTGTATTTTTCCGCACATAGTATCTTTAAATCTCTTGCCAATGTTGCCGGATCACAGCTCACATACACGATACGTTCCGGTGTCATATCTAACATCGTATTTAAAAGGGCAGCATCGCAGCCTTTTCGCGGTGGATCTACTACAATAACATCTGGATGGATTCCTGTTTTTTCATACTGGGCAGGAACAATTTCTTCTGCCTTTCCGACGAAAAATTCAACATTATCCATATGATTCAATGTGGCGTTACGCCTTGCATCATCAATCGCTTCTTTTATGATTTCGACACCATAGACCTGTTTGGCTTTTTGTGCAAGGAATAGGGAGATTGTTCCGATTCCGCAGTATAAGTCCCAGACTAGTTCTTGGCCTTTTAAGTCCGCATACTCTAATGCTTTTGAATAAAGTACTTTCGTCTGCTGTGGATTCACTTGATAAAAAGAAAGTGGTCCGATCTGATATTTAATATCGCCGATATAATCTTCAATATAATCCTGACCCCAGACTGTTTCACAGTGTAATCCTAAAATTTTATTTGTCTTATCTGTATTTGTATTTACGATAATACTTGTCATACCCTCGATTTCTTTTAGTTTATCGACAAGTTTATTGATATTCTTTAACTGTTTTGCGGTTCCATTCACGATAAGGCATACCATGATCTCTCCTGTGGTAAATCCTACTCGTGTTAAAATATGACGGATCAATCCGCTATGATTCTTTTCATCATAGGCAGAGATCTTATTCTCCCTCATATATGCAAGTACTTTTTCAACGATTGGATGGGTTACTTTTGCCTGAATCGCACAATTAGTATTTGCTACAATGGAATGGGTTCTTCCCGCATAAAATCCAGCGACAAGATTCCCTTCTTTATCATATCCTACAGGAAACTGTGCCTTATTGCGGTAATGCCAAGGTTCTTCCATCCCATATACCGGCTCCATCTTCTGTTCTATATCTTCTTTTTCAAAACCGCCTATACGGGTAAGACAGCCTTCCACAAGCCCTTTCTTAAAGTGGAGCTGTTTATCATAAGAAATCTGTTGTAATTTACAACCGCCACACTGTCTTGCAACAGGGCACAGAGGGGTCACTCTATCTTCTGATGGCTTTATAATCTCCACAAGACGGGCATATCCGTAATTCTTTTTTAACTTTGTTATGGAAACTTTCACTTCGTCACCGATTACCGTATCCTTAACAAAGAGGGGAAAGCCCTGGTACTTCCCAAGACCTTCCCCTTCCTTTGTAAAATCTTCGATTGTAAGTGAAACTTCCTGATTCTTTTTCAAGTTCAAATTCTTCTCTGATTTCACTTTCTTATTCAATCCTTTTCTCCTAAATGACTTGTCGGTCTGATATTCGTTTCAAATAATTTATTGTAGCCTTTCCATTCACCACTCTGACGGCTTTCTTCGGCAAGTGCTTCAATAAATGTCTCCATCTTCGCATCGGTATTATCTGCAAAGTTAAGAGCCAGCGCCTCGATTAAGGCAGGTTTTTTCGGGGAACCGTATTCTAATTCACCATGATGTGCAAGAATACAGTGCTTTAATTCATTCGCCAGCTTTGGTGGGAATCCATGAATTTCTCTGATCTTTTCATCGAGCATCATCGTTCCCATAACAATATGTCCAACTAACTGTCCAACATCTGTATAATCATTCTCCGGGAAATTAGAAAGCTCATCAATCTTTCCAATATCATGACAGATTGCTGCTGTAATAAGTAAATCTTTATTCAGGATCGGATATTGGGTACAGTAGAAATCACACAGCTTCGTTACACTCAGTGTATGCTCTAATAATCCACCCATAAATCCATGATGCACTCTCTTGGCTGCTGAATGTGCTTTGAACTTCGCAGCAAACTCTTTATCTCCAAAAAAGGCAACTAAGAGCTGTCTTAAATAAATATTCTGTACATGATTCACATAATTAGATATCTCTTTAAACATGCCATCGATACTCTTGCTAGAGCAAGGAATATAATCTTCCATAGCAAACTCGCCTTCTCTGGCTTTACGGAGTCTTCTTACATTCAACTGAAGGCTACCCTGAAAACTTGTAATATTCCCCTCAACACGAATGTAATCCATCTGCTCAAAATTATCAATTCCATTATTCAAATCCCAGATCTTTGTATCTATTACACCGGTTTTATCCTGTAAGATCATGGAATAATAAGTCTTTCCTGCTTTTGTTTTTGCAATATTCTTTACTTTACAAAGGTATACATCAGAGACATTATCTCCTTCTCTGAGTTCATTAATATAACGCATATACGTTTCCTTTCTAGCTTTCTCATTAATTACTTCACATATTATAGCGTAAATTTCATATGCTGACAACCAAGAAAATCGTCTATTTTGCAGAATTTTCCGCTTTTTTAAAAGCTTTCTCTCCATCTTGATTGACAAATCGAATGTTTCGTGTCACAATTACTTTTACATTATTTTTTTATCTTAAATTTACTAAATTAAAGAAAGGAATAGTCCGGCACATTATCGGACTGTAGGGATGCACTATGATCAGAAAACATATTATTGCACATGGTCGCGTACAAGGCGTTGGTCTTCGATTTACAGTAACCGGTTTCGCAAAAAAGTACAATGTAACTGGATGGGTTCGCAATCTTTATGACGGTACGGTAGAGATGGAAGTGCAGGGACTTGAACACCGCGTGGACCTCTTTTTACAGGAGTTATCCTCTGATCGGCCAGGTGGGAATGGTTTTATCCGCATTGACAGACTGGACATTTCAGATATTCCTTCCGTAAATGCAGCAAAAGAAACCCGATTCCGGGCACGCTATTAATAATCTCATATACGATACTGTATCAACAGATAATGAATATATGAAAATCTTAACATGTACTCTCGGAATCTTTTTTTGCTTGATTTTGTAAGAGTACATTTAACTTATCTGAGAGGATTTTATTTATGAATACAAAGGCACTTATCACATTAGAATATGATAAAATAATTAAAAAGCTGGAAACTTTTGCTTCTTCCACAATGGGAAAGAAGCTTTGCAAAGATTTGCTTCCCTCTTCTGACTACGAAGAAATCTTATCCGCACAGACAGAAACAAAGGATGCATTAACCCGGCTTTATAAGACGGGTTATCTTTCTTTTCAGGGACTTTCCGATATCCGCCCACATTTAAGGCTACTAGAAATTGATTCCACACTCAATCAAAAGGAACTTCTTGAGATTGCCCGTCTTCTTTCTATTACTGCACAGGCAGTCGAATACGGAGATACCGAAGATGAAGTGCTGGCTTATGACTCTTTAAACAGTTATTTTGGAGAACTTGACCCGCTCGAATTCCTGTATCAGCGAATTACCCAGTGCATCCTATCAGAAGATGAAATCAATGATGATGCTTCTTCCGCATTAAAAGATATCCGACGAGAAATTAAGCAGACGAATATTTCCATTCATAATAAGCTGACTTCCGTTATCAACTCACAAAATAATAAAACTATGCTTCAGGATGCATTGATTACTGTCCGTAACGGCCGTTACTGTGTTCCTGTAAAAACAGAATACCGCAATGCATTTCCTGGTATGATTCATGATCAGTCCTCATCCGGTTCCACACTTTTCATCGAACCGATGGCTGTCGTACAGTTAAATAACCATTTAAAAGAATTAGATATTAAAGAAAAAATGGAAATCGAAAAGATTCTGCAGTCTTTAAGCGCCCAGGCCGCTTCCTGCAGCCGGGAATTAGAAGAGAATCAGAAGATTCTCACAAAGCTTGACTTTATTTTTGCCAAAGCAAAATATGCAAAAGAATATCAGGGAACAGAACCGATCTTTAATACCGACGGCATTGTAGATATCAAACAGGGCAGACATCCTCTGCTTGATCCGAAAAAAGTAGTTCCGATTCATATTTATATTGGAGAAGATTTCAATATGCTCCTTCTTACCGGACCAAACACCGGTGGTAAAACGGTTTCTTTAAAAACAGTTGGTCTTTTCCAGCTCATGGGACAGGCCGGTCTTCATATTCCGGCATTTCAGGGTTCCCGCCTTGCTGTATTTTCCGATATTTTTGCTGATATTGGCGATGAACAGAGTATTGAGATGAACTTATCCACATTTTCTTCTCATATGACGAACCTTGTCCACATTTTAAACGAAGCTGACCCCAATTCTCTCGTCTTACTCGATGAGTTATGTGGTGGAACCGACCCGACAGAAGGTGCAGCACTTGCGATTGCCATCTTAGACGATCTTCATACAGGCAAGATCCGTACTGTTGCAACAACGCATTATGCGGAGCTTAAAATGTACGCAATGGATACAGAAGGAGTTGAAAATGCCTGTTGTGAATTCGACCTTGAAACTCTTTCTCCAACCTACCGTCTCTTAATCGGTATTCCCGGAAAAAGTAATGCATTTTCCATCAGTGAACGCCTCGGTCTTCCGGACTATATCATCGAGCAGGCTCGCTCCCAGATTGATGCTACTGCTATCGACTTTGAAAATATGCTCTCTGAATTAGAGAAAAATAAAGCGGAAATCGAAAAAGAGCAGTCTGAACTTTACAAGACAAAACAGGAAATCGAAAACTTAAAAAACAGCCTGAAAGAAAAACAGGATGATATCAAAGAAAAACGAGACAAAATGCTCCGGGACGCTCGTGAGGAAGCTCGAAATATTCTCGAAGAAGCCAAGGAAGTTGCCGATGAATCCATCCGCAAATACCACGCATGGGGACAGCATCCAAAGCAGAACAACATGAAGAAAATGGAAGCACAAAGAAGTGACCTTCGAGGCCGCATGAGTAAGCTTGATAAAAAGCTTGCCTACAAAGCCAAGAAGTCCTCTACTATCTCCGACCCTTCTGACTTTAAAGTAGGCGATTCCGTATTTGTAACTACACTTTCTCTAAACGGAACCGTAAAAGAAGCCGCCAACAAAGATGGGGACCTTATAATCCAGATGGGCTTCCTAAGTTCGGTAGTAAACTATAAAAACTTAGAACTCCTCGCCCCTGAAAAAGCACCAAAACCACAACATCAGCCAAAAGACCGCTACAGCATTAATAAAGCGGCAACCATCAATCCAGAAATTAACCTTCTCGGAAATACTGTTGACGAGGCCATCGCCCGCCTCGAAAAATACCTTGATGATGCTATGATCGCAGGCCTTACTTCCGTCCGCGTTGTTCATGGAAAGGGAACCGGTGCTTTACGAAAAGGAATCCACGAATATCTCCGTAAGCTCAAATTCGTCAAATCCTATAAACTCGCAGAATTCGGCGAAGGAGATGCGGGTGTAACAATCGTAACCTTTAAGTAAATACTAATTTGCTGGGGACACAGACGCCGCTTTAGTAGAAGATATTGAGCTGAATTGTAGTTAGTCTTGTAAAGAAAAAAGAATAGTTATAAGTTAGATTTTGTTCCGTTGCGCTAAACGCTTCATTTTGCCTCAAAAAACGAAAACTTCGGAAAAACGAGTCCGAAGTTTTCAGAGTCAAAATTCCATAGCGCAAAGTCACAAAATACAATACTTATAACCATTCTTTTTTCTTTATCATAGTCTTCTTACAATTCAGCATAAAATTTTATTTCAGCGGCTGGCTGATTTTAATAACAAATAACAAATTAGTAATTTATGTTGGAAAGAGAAGGGGATTCTCCATAAGATTATGAGAGTTAACCAGAGAAAAAATTCTCTATAAGATAGGAGTCATCTCACATCTGATATGATTTTATACAATCAAGTAAAAAATATCTTCTTCTGGAGATATTCATTCCAACGAAATCATAGACTTTTGGAGAAACCCCATGTTTTCCTCAAACAAAAATACTAATTCTCACCAACTGTGAGTTTTGTATAGTCAGAAAAAAGAAATAATACCATATCCCAGATGCGGCTTCGGAGCGTGTTTAAGATGCGAACGAGCATCTTAAATACAGCGACTACAGAGCAGATGGGATATGGTATTATTTCTTTTTTCGTCTATACGAAATCTACAAATCAGTATTTACCATTCGTATTTGTGAAGTTGCCCTTCGAGTTCAAGTTCTTTGAATCCCTGCTGTCTTAATGCTTCATACAGAACAATTGCTACAGAGTTTCCAAGATTCAGTGAACGGATATGATCGAGCATTGGGATACGAACTGCTGTCTCTTTATGTTCAAGAAGAATTTCTTCCGGGATTCCGGCACTTTCTTTTCCGAACATGATGTAGCAGCCGTCTTCGTATTCTACATCTGTGTATGTCTGTTTTGACTTTGTGGTTGCCATGTAAATTTTTGCTCCGGGATTTTTCGCAAGAAAGTCTTCAAAGTTTACATAGGTTCGGACATCTAATTTATCCCAGTAATCAAGTCCGGCCCGTTTGAGCATTTTGTCGTTGATTTTGAAGCCAAGTGGCTCGATCAGGTGAAGAACGCTTCCTGTTGCTACGCAGGTTCTTCCGATATTTCCGGTGTTTGCCGGCATTTCCGGCTCATGTAATACAATGTTTACCATAATTATTCCTCGATATTTCTTTATTTACTACTATTACAGGTTTTTCTCTTTACGTAGTCTTTCAACAAAGTTTGCTAAACGTCCTAATGCTTCTTTTAATTCTTCGATGGAATACGCATAAGAGATTCTAAGGAACCCTTCTCCGCAGTCACCAAAGGCGGTTCCTGGAATGACTGCTACTTCTTCTTCGTGTAAGAAACGGTTTGCAAATTCATCGGAGCTCATTCCAAATTCTTTGATGCATGGGAATAGATAAAATGCGCCTTCCGGTTCAAAACATTTTAGTCCCATTTCGGAGAAAAGTTCTAATACAAATCGACGGCGTTGATTATATGCATTCCGCATAATCTGTACGTCTTCTTCTCCGTTTGTCATTGCCTCGATTGCAGCATACTGACTTGTTGTCGGTGCTGCCATGATCGCAAACTGATGAATTTTTAATATTTGCTGCATGATCAGTTCCGGACCTGTGGCAAATCCCATTCTCCATCCGGTCATAGCAAATGACTTACTGAATCCATTGATGATAATCGTTCTGTCTCTCATTCCCGGAAGTGAAGCGATAGAACAGTGATCTTGTCCGTAGGTAAGTTCTGCATAAATCTCATCGGAAATGACATACAGATCTTTTTCTTTTATAATTTCGGCGATTGGCTCTAAGTCTTCGCGAGTCATAATTGCACCTGTTGGATTATTCGGATAAGATAAAATTAAAATCTTTGTTTTATCTGTAATCGCGGCAAGTAATTCTTCCGGCTGTAATTTAAATTGATTCTCTTCTTTTAAATTAATCGTGACCGGAACTCCATCTGCCAGCTTAATGCAAGGAAGATAGGATACGAACGCCGGCTCCGGTAAAATAACTTCATCTCCCGGATTAATCATTGCGCGGAGTGCAAGGTCAATTCCTTCACTTCCGCCAACTGTTACTACGATTTCATGTACAGGATCATATTCTAAATCATATTTACGATACATGTAGTGTGCGATTGCTTTTCGAAGTTCTAACAGTCCGGCATTCGATGTATAAAAAGTGCGTCCTTTTTCCAAAGAATAGATACCTTCCTCACGAATATGCCATGGTGTGTCAAAATCCGGTTCACCTACGCCAAGAGAAATCGCATTAGGCATTTCTTGTACCAGATCGAAAAATTTGCGGATTCCCGATGGTTTCATTTCCACTACTTTATCAGATAAGGGATTTCTCATGGTGTCACCTTCATTCTGTTAGCTGGCTCTTTATCAATAAGAATCATTCCATGATCTTTATACTTTTTCAGAACAAAATGTGTTGCTGTACCGGCAACTGCCTCTAATGTTGAAAGCTTCGTTGATACAAACATGGATACTTCTTTTAATGTTTTTCCTTCTAAAAAGATTGCAAAATCAAATGCTCCGGACATAAGATATATTGACTTTACTTCCGGATAGTTCGTAATTCTTTCCGCAAGTTTTTCAAAGCCCTGTCCTCTTTGTGGGGTAACACGAACTTCGATAAATGCGGTTACTTTTTCTGTATCTGTTTTATCCCAGTTAATCAGTGTAGGATAACCGCAGATAATGCCCTCATTCTCCATTTTTTCGATTTCTTCTAACACCATGCTCTCATCGGTTCCAAGCATGATTGCCAGATCATGCAAGTCTATTCTGCTGTTATTTTCCAGCATTTTTAAAATCTCATTACGCATCTGCTACTCTCCTTTATATTTTGTCACTATCAATATGATATCGTTACTATTACATCGTTGGCAATGCCTCCTTATATTACAATAATTATACTTTATAATATTCATCCATTTTCGGAGGTTCTAAAAAACGAGCCTCTTCATCGTAGTGGATCAGGCGGTCATTTCCTGATGTTGTCTGACCGATCACTGCCGATTCTATGCCGGCTTTCTGAAACTGTTCTACTAATCTGGCTCCATTTGCGCAGGCAAGAAGCAAGGTTCCACCGGATCGAAGCATATATGGATTTAAATTAAAATATTCACATACTTCGATTGTATGTTGTCTGATCGGTATATTTTTTAAATCAACAGAAAGACCAACGTTCTTTGCGGCTGCCATTTCCCACAGTGCGGCAAAAATACCACCTTCTCTTACATCATGAATAGAAATAACTTCTCTTTCCTGTAAAATGTCAGATACTGCGGACATCGAACCGTCATCAAATAAATGCTTTGCCGTTTCAATATAAGACGGCGCATATCTTTTTTCTAAACGATCCGCATGCTCCGTTGCGATCATTGCTGCTCCCTCTCTTCCGATAGTTCCTGCAATAACCAGATCTAAATTTGTATATTCTGCCCGAGCTTCCTCTTCTTTCTTTTGAATTCCCATTGCTGTCACAGATAAAATAAGAGTGCTTACAAAAGGAGACACTGCTGTATGTCCTGAAATTACCAGAATGTCTTCCTGTGTACAAAGTGCATCGATCTCCTTCATTAAAAATTTTAACTGTTTTTCCTCTGTATCTTGTGGCATAAGAACGCTAAGTGAAATTGCCCTGATTTTTGCTCCGGCTGCCAGCATACTATTTACAGCGCCATAAACAGCTCTCTTTGCCGCAAATGTCCAGCCTTCTATCGGATTCACCGATAATGCTACCCCGGCATCCTCTGAAAATTCCGGCATAAAAAGAACCCCGGCATCCTCACCGGATGCCGGAGAGCCTTCTTCACTGTGATTATGCAACTGTCTTAGTACCGAGCGTTTTAAAATACTCTCTTTTACTTTTCCTATCCGCATAATATCTCCCGCACAGAGCAGGCATACACCTGCTCTGTTTTATCTATTTTTCATTCATTACTCTTCATTAATTACCGTTTGGCTTCTCCACATCGGCTTTGGCTTTATCCTCTGCCTTTGTTGTTTTCTTTCCAGTTTCTGTCGTTGGCTTTGGAACTTCTTTTTTCTTTGTTCCAACACGGACAACCGATGGCGTTGACATGTAAGAACTGGAATTCACCTGTGTTCTCTTTGTCTCTTTGCCGTCTATGTATACAACCTTCCACAGCCTTGCTGTATAACCGGTACGTCCATTAGATTCCACAACACGCTTTCCTTCTTCCATCGTATTATCTTTAATCACTTTTTCGGAAGGACCTCTTACAGAAAGGGTCTGTGATACATATTCTACTTTACGGTTTGAAGCACGATATTCCTTACCATAAATAGTAAATGTAATACTGCTTCCACCTGCGGTTCCCTGAATATAGATCGGATGATCCAAATTATTAGTAAACTTTAAATCCTTATCTGTTCCGGAAATTGCCGCATCGGCAGATAAAGGAACGTAATGAACCGTCATAGAATGATTTAAACGCTCTGTTACATTTAACTCTGCTCTAAGAACTGCATTATAAAGAGTCGTTGAAACCTGACAGATTCCACCACCATAGGTCTGAACTGTCTGCCCATTTGAATAAGAACCTGCAAGATGATATCCATTAGCCGCTGTAAATGGCGCAACTTTAGAATATACAGAGAAGGATTCTCCCGGATATAATACGGTTCCATTGATGAGACTTGCTCCATTCTCTACATTCGCACATCTTCCAGAAGCAGATCCGGCATAGGATGTTGTATATGTGCCAAGTACATCCTTAATTGCAGAAAGCTCCTTCTTTGTGTGCTTTGCCTTATCTAAAGTATAGTCCATCGGAAATACAACGGACTTATGATTCCAGTCCTTGTTACCAAAAACTTCTGCAAGCTTCTCTGCATTCGCATCAAAATCGATAGCAATACCATGTACATGTTTTGTAATAACAAACTTACCATCTACACGCTTAATTGTTGCATCCTTCTTCTTTGCAAGAAACTTCTTTGCCTTCTTTGCGACAACCTTCTTTGTTTCTTCTTTATCTACAGAAAATGTAAGTGGAAAGTCGGTTCCTTTCTTCTCAAGCTCCCTGACTTCCATCACTCTCTTAAAAACATTACCTGTCTTCCCAAGATTATATGCTTCCTCTACCACATCCATGTTTGTACACTTCAAGCCGATATCTGAAAGAGGGAATGCGGTCTCCTTCTTCCTTACCTGTAATGTCACTGTTTCCTGTGATACCTGATCTACGTACTCCTGTACCTTTGCCTCCGCTTCTTCCTGCGTCATTCCGCCAACAGACATCCCCTGAATCGTTACTCCCGGATAAATCGCGTCAATATTAATATACTTAGAATAGTAATAATAAAATCCCGCTCCGGCGCCTGCTAAAAGAAGAAGAAGCAATACAAGAACAACAACCCCTATTCTTTTCTTCATCTCACACCTTTTCACTTTCTTTCTAAAACTTATCTATTGTATTCTCACATCTGATATAAACAAAACAGCTTTACAACTGCAGCAAAATTCTGGTCATATCCCTGCCAAAATACAAATTGCCTACATCATCATCGGAGCTACTGTAGTGATTACCATTGCGATTACTACTATTGCTACTACAATCGTAGCGATTCTCTGTCTTCTCTTTGTACCATTTGACTTCATAATATATTCCTCTCTTCTAAATCATATTTCTGTACTTTTCTATAAAGTAAAAAACATCTTCAATGTCGAATAGTTACATTCTAAGCCATTTCTGTCTTACATTCAAGTATGTATTTTATTAGATTTTACCCTTTTTGGGCGAAACATTCCATTCCACAGTCCTTGCAGCACGATTTAACGGATTTCTTTTATTATAATCAAACAAACAACATACTCTCTTTTCTACAATCGTTCCATTCTCCTCAAACTGCTTTATATCAATTTCAAATAGTTCAATATGACTCTGATTCGCTGCTTTTTTTGAATCATATGTACCTGCCTGTACTTCTTCTGGGAAAAGTTTTTCTCCCTGTTCTCTATACAGCATCTTCCATTCTTTCTTAAACTGCGATGTATCTTTCGCCCATGCCGGTCTACCTTTTACATTTTCTCGGAGATACATATCATACAGCATAATCTCATCTAAAATATTCCATCTGACTTCCTGCATATGTTCTCTTAAGAATTCACGAAGAATATTATATTTTTCCAGACGATTATGATTCAATTTATGGTAACCTTTTTTCCGATAAGATGCCGAGAACATTTCATAAAAACGGAACGGACTTTCAAAAAATGGTACAACATACTTCAATGTCAACGCATACTGCCCGCTATTATAATAAAGCTCTACCAGTTCCTCCACGCCTTTTAATAAAATAATCTCATCATAAGAAAGCCATTTTGTGCCAAGCACTTCATACGGAGACTGATTTCTATAGATAATATCGTATTTTTTAACTTCCTCTTCCATCACTGTCCCCTTCAGAACTTTAAGGAACCCTAGCTGAAGCTGATCTGGTTCATGTGCATACAGATCATTGAAAGACTTTCCAAAACTCTCATAATCTTCATAGGGAAGCCCCGCGATCAAATCCAAATGCTGATGAATATTTCCCAGTTTATGTACTCTGTCCACATAATGAAAAAGCTTATCTAAATCCATATGCCGATGAATCGCATCAACCGTCTCCCCATTCGTAGACTGCACTCCGATTTCAAGCTGGATCAGCCCTGGCCGCATCTTTGCAAAAAGTTCCAGTTCTTCCTCTCCAAGCAGATCCGAAGAAATCTCAAAATGAAAATTCGTGATTCCATTATCATGTTCCACCAAATAACTCCAAATATCAATCGCTCTTTGCCGATTACAGTTAAATGTCCTGTCAACAAACTTCACCTGCGGAACCTTTGCCTCAAGAAATGCATCCAGCTCCTTTTTCACAAGCTCCAATGAACGGAACCGCACCGTCTTATCCACAGAAGAAAGACAGTAACTGCAACGAAACGGACATCCCCTGCTTGTCTCGTAATATAAAATCTTATGCTCAAAAAGATGAAAATCTTCATACACAAAAGGAATCGTATCCATATTCATCAAAGTAGCAAAACCTGTATTGATGATTTTCGATTTACTCTCCATACTACTCTCGCCATTTTCCAAAGCTGATTTTTCGGAAAAATCCCGAACGGCGATTCCCTGTAACTTCTGAAGTTTTGTCATATCTATATGATTCGTTAAGTTGGTATTCTCTTCTCCTGCGAAATATTTATCTTCTAGCGCAAAACGAATCAGTTCAGAAAAAACTTCTTCTCCCTCTCCCTGCATAATAAGATCAAACGCTGGATTCTGCTCTAAAAATTTATTCGCCGCATAAGAAACTTCCGGACCCCCAGCCCATATTTTTACAGCAGGGCTTACCTTCTTAAGCTCTGCTGCTAACTCTCTTACAAAAGAAATATTCCAGATATAACAGGAGAAAATAACCACATCGGCCTTCGTCTCATATAAATCCTGTAAAATATCCTCTACATAATTATTAATCGTATATTCTTTTAAAATAATCTCCGCTCCCGGAATCTTCTTCCTGTCTGCATATGCTTTCAGGCTGAAGATTGCCAGATTTGAGTGGATATACTTTGCATTAATTCCACATAATAAAAAGCGCATTACATACTCCTTCCAACAAAATTCAAGTCGAGCAGGTTCTTTTATTCAATATGGGATTCAAACAGAACTTCCTAGCTCTATTTGAGTAAAAAACCTACGGAAATGTACTCCGCAGGCTGATTTTAATTCGAATATTCCCAGTATACCATGAGATGAGCGTTTTTAACAGGGGAATGTTGTTTAAATGACTAAACTGACGCCCCTTATCCTCTGTAATATACAAAATGCTTCGTATCACTACGTCCAAACTGCTCAACCGCAGCTTGAACTTGCTCTAAGGCGCATTTTTGTATATTACAGAGGATAAGAGGGCTGTCCATTCTTAAACCTCCTAACTACAAACTCTCAATCTGGCAAGTCTGTTAAAAACTTAGAAAAGTGAATTAATGAACTTTAGTTTTCTATAAAGCTATAATCTTCTGAACAATTTCAAAAAAAACCCTTGCATTTTCAAAAAAACTGTGCTAGAATAAATTTCGTTGTGAGACAGCACATCACATGCGGGTGTAGTTCAATGGTAGAACACTAGCCTTCCAAGCTAGATACGTGGGTTCGATTCCCATCACCCGCTTTTATTTTTTCAAAGTTGTTAAAACATTTCAAATAGTTCTTGACAATTAGAAAATATATGATATACTAAATACAGTTGAATAATTCATTTAAATTTTATGCACGAGTGGCTCAGTGGTGGAGTATCGCCTTGCCAAGGCGAGGGTCGCGGGTTCGAATCCCGTCTCGTGCTTTTTTTGTTGTCTTTTTACACATCTAACTTATATCAAAATTAAAATATTAAAACGGAGATGTTACATTACCATTCCACTGCAACATCTCCGTTTTTTTCACTTACTGATAATTAGCTATCTTGTAAACGAAATAATAAATTTTTAATCCATACAAAATAAGAACTTGCCAACAGGATACTCGATAAGAACCACGTTATACCAAAGAAACTATATTTAACATTTGACCATAGCATATACGCAGCAAACAATACTATCGCAATATAAAACAAAATACTTACAATCTTCCATATCAGCGAATCATCGGACGAATAACAAATTTTTCTTATATCAACATATTCATTAGTTTGATATATCAAGGTGATGATAATCACTGCGATAGAACTAATAATTTTTATAATAGCTGCTCCATAATTCCACATTATAGGAAAGATCAACAACACTATTGTATTACTAACTTTAGAAGCATCCGCCGTATCCACCATAATTTTTACATATTCATAAGATAATAAGTAATTAAGCCATGTTAAAAATAAAATAAATACTAAAAATGTCTTCTTTTTCATTACCTCGCTCCTTTAATCTAGATGTATTATTTAACATCTTCTATTGATTGCGTTGAAGCTTCTTCGGCAGCTTCCTGTTGATCTTCTTCACCTGCTTTATCATACCATTTTTGTGCTTCTTCTCCTTCTAACGTAGTGAATGTACCATCTCCATTAGGAATATCAACTCTTATGACCTTTCCTTCCTGGTCAACAGAAACAGACTCATCAACCATATTACTTGTTTCTGACTGGCCTGTAAAAGTACAAGCATTTAATGACAATGCTATTGTCACTGCCATAATCAGTCCTACTATTTTTTTCATGATAGACCTCTTTTCGTTTTACTTTTTTACTTTCTTTAGGGCATTATTACTTTTTTATAATACATCTATTTATCCAGTTTTTCAAAACAAACCACTTCCGGTTAATGATTATTTTTTTCTAATAAAAAAGCAGAAAGGATACGCCTTTCTGCTTTTCTACATCTAACATACTTTAAGTTTTAATGATTTATTACTATATTTTCTATTAACCATCCTTCATAATGCTCTGATGCATTATACATAATCTCCATATTTTTAAGTGCATCTTTCCGCAATCAATTGACATAATGCAGCTCTCTGATATTCTCTTGTAAGTTCCTTTACTTTATTATGCCATTTTTTTATAAATGGACTATATGTAAATGCTATTGCACCTACCAACATCACTACTGGAACATAATAATTACTTGCAAGTTTTAAAGCACATATTATTGGTAAAAAATGAACAGACTGGATAAAATCGTATTTAAAAATTTTTCGTTTGTAATTATCAATATCTGCGTCTTCCCACATTTTTGTACCCATTAGCTCGTTTTTCCAAAACTCCCAGTCTAGATCTGGCATTTGTGGACAATAAATTTGGAAAATTGCCTCAATCTCAGGTGTATACTCTATGACATGATACACTTTTTCGAATTTACTATCTGACTCGGGTTTATTTGAAAAGTACAATAATTTTTCATTTCTATCATCTGCATTTTCATTTTTTTTATAACAAATTCCACAATAAGGGAATTCATTCCATTTATGTTTTTTACAAAAAATAACTCTTCGAACTGTAATGCTCTCATCTGATAGAATATAATCATCATCCCAAACCAGAAAAATCAGAAGGATACTGAATACTACATTTAGTGCAAATTCGCTCCAACATATACCAGTTCTCGAAAAATTTTCTGCTACTGTTTCCCTTGTAAGTCCATACTGACAAGCAAACATAAATACTGTAAATAAGATTACTGCCCCTTGAATTTTTCTAGAATATATTACTTGAAACTCCATTTCATCCTCTCTTAAAATATACACTCTTAAATTAAAGATTTAATTTAAATACATGTCAATATCAATAACTGCATCCAAATAATTTACAATATTTAAAAATCTTTTCTCAAAATAAATTGCCGGCAAGTTATCTTTCTCAAAAATTGGAACTATCTCAAAACAAACTTCTCCATTATTTTCTTTACATATCTCTTTAATTATTTCCAATTTTCCTTCCAACTTCCTTAACAAATCATCAATTACCGGTTTTATATCTAATTCTTCAAATGTGTCTGTAACCAATGACCAGTATCCCTCTAAATGCTCATTTTTATTAAATGGTGACATTCTAGTTTCATTTTTTCTTTTACAATCTGAAGGTTTTATATTTAATATCCTTTCAATTTTATATACATCAAAATTATTATCAAAAAATAAATTCATTTCTATATATATACCCATTTTTTATAATAATCCTTTCTTTATACACGATATATTACTTAGTATAATACAAAAATCATTCTGTTTCTTTCTCGTGTTTCCACAATCAATCGACATAATTCAGTTCTCTAATATTCTTTTATCATATATTTCCTTCATATTTACAATCATACGTTATGAATCCTTCCTGCCAGCATTTTTCATTTAAATTGTGCTCTTCATATTCAAAATATTGATTTTTTTTATTTTATATTTTGATTTGTATTTCTTAATAAATTTTTTAAATTCTTTTTTATTTCTAACTATTTTTATTACCGACAATTCTTCCTCCTCTCCATCTTTATAAATATAAGTAAAGATAACATATACTGTTCTTTGCTTAGCCACATCTAATCCTACAACTTCAAATTCTTCAATACAAAATCCACTGGGATAATCCTTAAATCCTACCAGTTCACTACTATATTTCCCCTTCACATCCAACGCTTTATCATAAGATGTAAAAACCCCTATTATTTTATAATCCTTAGTTTCATCTTCAAATACATGTATGTGATACATCAAATAGCATTTCATTTTTTCTCTCTATTCTTTTTAATTTCATGTTCAATAAAAATTCTTCATTTCACTGGCTTTGTTGAATCCTAAATTTCTTCATTTTGCTTATGATCCTCATACAAAAGCATCATCTTACAAAAAATGTCAGGGTATTATTTCCCCATTTTTCCTGATAGATCAGTCCATCCAGCGTAACATATTCATGCTTTACACCATTTATAGTTTTACTGTCTCTAATGCCGTCTACATCATATGTAAATGTTATATTTTTTCCATCAGCAGATGCCGAAGAAAGCTCTCTTCCCTTCTCCCATGTGAATTTCCATTTCTTAAATAAAGATGATTTGTTTGATGACGAGGCTGGTGTAGAAGGTTTTTATATCTTCTAAACCGGTGTCGTTCTATCTGTATGCCCTCCTCTGTGCGGGCTATTTTCGTTCAATGATTCGCCAAAAATCGAACTTTCCTATAAAGTAAAAAAAGAAGGCAGCTATATAACCGACTTCTTCTAGAGCGTATTTGAAAAATGCTTTCTGCAAGATGTGCGTCGCAATTTGCGGGAGATTTCGCCTGAATGAAGGCGGCGTAGCGGGCTACGGCAACTGAATGAAGGCAAAATATACCGTAAATTAAGGCGTGCAGGTTGTAGGAATGATTTTTCAAACACGCTCTAAACTGTATAAAAAATTCTCTGGTCAAAATTGATTCAACCTATCTCTTACAATGACTTTCTAAACTCGTCTTCAATCCCTATAATTGTTTCGATTAAATCGTCTGCACTTTGATACTTATATCTTCCAAACATAATTCCCCAGTCTATCATGAGTGACAGTACCGTTGCATTCCGTTTGGCATCTTTGTTCTCAATCACATCAAAATCCGGATATGGTATATCACTTACAGAGCGGAACCAGTTCACCATGCTGGCATATCCCGGCATGTCCACCATAACTTCCTGTAAAATGCTTTGTAACAGTCCCTGCTGTCCGCGGTATCTTTCCTTTACACTTCTTTCCCAGCATAAAGTAAATGTCTTCATATATGTTTCGATTAATGACTGAATCGTTGCTAACAGATATGCCTTAAACTGCTTTCTGTTCTGCTCGGACGGGAATCGTTTAAAGCAGGCTGCGCAGTACTGGGAAATGAGGTTGCCAACCAAATAACCGAGGTCGTAACCAAATGGTCCCATAAAAGCGAACTCCATATCAATGATCTTCATCTTATCTTGTGAAGCTAAAATATTCGATGTATGTAAGTCTGCATGAATCAATCCGTCTGCATGGCTCATAAACTTACGGCGGAGTTTATAAAGCTCTGTGCGGTATCTGGAATCTTTACTGAACTGACTTGCAAAATCTGCAAAGTTATTCCCTAACGAATAATCAACATCACAGCCAAAGCAATCTAAAAACATCTGGTCTTCCATAATCTTTCGAAGTTCTGTATTCTCAAAATGCTTCTGCAGTCCACGATACTTCTCACGAGACAGATAATACTCTGATGTACAGAATTCGGTCTTCGCCATAAACTCACCGCACTGACGGCCAAGCTCTGGAAACATCTTGTTCTTATTTAACTGAAAACGGACAACCTTCAAATCCGAAACATCTTCCATCACAAAAACATTATTCTCTCTGTCCTGAAACTTAAGATACGGCACATACTCCGGTGTAATCGCATAAAAAATACGCATACTGTTGTACTCTAACCGATTACGGTACGTTGCAATCTCCTGCTGGCTCACTCTGCTGATATCCGTTCCCTGCTTCAATACCAGAGATTCCTTCGGTGTCTGCACTCTGTAAATGTAATTCACATAGCCATCTCCGTCTTCTTCTTCTGTTCCCTCTCCAACCATACTGATATTCACAGGGAGAGAATCATCAAAATCCGGCAAATGCTCTTTTAAATATGGAATAATATTTTCCTTCGTAATCTTAATCATACAATTCCCCCAATAATCTTCTATCCGAATCTATATTTATCTACATTTTTTCTGATTATCATTTAACTTTATAGACAAACTCTCTCATAATTATTATAGCCTAATATTATGAATAAAAAAAGCAAAATGTTTGTCTGTGAGGTGGGAAAAAATGTGGCATTGGAGACAGACGAAAACCTGAAAATCCTCATATATCACAAATGCTTCGTATCACTGCGTCCAAACTGCTCAACCGCAATTTGAACTTGCTCTAAGGCGCATTTGTGATATATGAGGATTTTCAGATTTTCTGTGTATTGAACATTCCATGTTTGCCACTTCACAAGCTAGATGCTGTGAAGATTAACCCCAATTGCTGTGACTCATATTATGAATAATATTAAATTTGATTCCTTCTGGCATTCTTTATTGCCTGTCTTAGAAAAAACAGAAGCTTGATAATAGATGATATTTCAAGAATGCCCCGGCATTCTTGAAATATCATCTATTATCGAGCTTCGTTTATTTTCTCAAAAAAGGCAATAAAAAAATGCCCAGAACCGGAATCGAACCAGTGACACGAGGATTTTCAGTCCTCTGCTCTACCAACTGAGCTATCTGGGCATTCGTTGTATTGCTACAACGTCTAATATTTTACTTTATAAAGTAAATTTTGTCAATACAAAATGCATAAAAAACTCTAAAAAAATTCAAAATTCTTATTCTCCGTACTCCGCGATCCACTCCGCAACCGTAGAGAATATTTCTTTATTCAGACTGTAATATGTCCACTTGCCATTCTTTCGAGCCTTTACCGCTCCTGCCTGCAATAAAATTCTCATATGATGTGACAAAGTAGACTGTCCAAAGTCCATCTCGTCTAAAAGTTCGCTGGCGTTATATTCCCTTTCACGAAGTAATTCAAGAATCCGCAGTCGGTTTTCATCCGACATAGCTTTTAGTACTCTTGCGTGAACAACAAACTTTTTATTCATATTATATATGATACTCCTTTCACTCCGCACCGCCTATAGAAGTGAACGTTTTCTAATCTACAGTCACTTCTATAAGCGAATACCATAAACATCTGCAAGCTAAAACTCCGGCGAACTTTGCTTAAATCTCCCAGATTCCTTCCTTGTTCTCCGTTGTCTGAAGCTCAATCTTCTTATCAGAATCTTTAATCTTGATTTCTGGATTCTTTACGATTACCTTTGTATGTGCCGGAACAGACTTCGTTACAAACGCTCCACCTGCTACGATAACACCCTCACCGATTTCTGTCTCTCCACCAAGAATACTAGCTCCAGAATATACCGTAACATTATCTTTAATCGTCGGATGTCTCTTCTTACCCTTTAACTTCTGTCCACTTCTTGTAGAAAGCGCACCTAAAGTTACTCCCTGATATAACTTCACATTATTACCAATCTCTGTTGTCTCACCAATTACAACACCAGTTCCATGGTCAATAAAGAAGTATTCTCCAATCTGTGCGCCAGAGTTAATATCGATTCCAGTACGGCTATGTGCATATTCCGTCATAATTCGAGGAAGGAATGGCACATCCTGTGTATACAACTCATGAGCGATTCTATAAACAAAAATAGCAAACAGCCCCGGATAAGAAATCACAACATCCTCTCTGCTCTTTGCAGCAGGGTCACCGTCAAATCCGGCCTGCACATCTTTTAAAAGCATCTGCTGTACATATGGAAGCCTCTTAAAAAATTCCTCACAGACTTCTTCTGCCCGCTCACTGATCTCTTCCTCTGTATACTTTTCATAATCTCTATAATACAAAGAAATCTCAATCTGCGGTTTTAACTTACCATAAATATCTGTCAGACGGTCACCGATAAAATACTGCGGAGAAATCAACGCAATATTCTCCTCTCCAAAATAGCCAGGGAACATTATCCTCTTTAAATCTTTTAAAATACGAATAATACAAGAACGATCAGGAAGACATCGTTCCCCCCTTGATACGATAAAATCTGTTTTATGGCAACTTTCCGTCATCTGAACGGATGCATTCAAAATAATGTCTTTCATTGTCTCTTTCATAATTTAAGTCTCCCAACAAATTTTCAGAAGCATCTACTCCTCACTTGCAATATAAAGGGCATACTTCTGAGGTATATTGATATACCTATATTTATGCTAAATTATAACAAACAACTACAGAAAATACAATTCCCAAATACTAATTTGTAGATTTCGTGTAGACGAAAAAAGAAACAATACCCTATCCCATCTGCTCTGTAGTCGCTGTGTTTAAAATGCTCATTCGCATCTT
>OLNC01000165.1_pt1 | contig 77770 bp, 66 predicted proteins | sample 1672011 | NCBI WGS metagenome assembly OLNC01 (sample SAMEA3136636, study PRJEB25190) | human gut metagenome | biome: human gut; feature: human-associated habitat; material: faeces | place: Austria | collected 2013
GTGCCAGCGAGCTTGAGGGTGAGTTTGCAGAGATGAACGGATGGGAAGCAGAGTCCGATGCTGCTACTCTTCTCAACGGTCTCGGCGTCGACACCGAGTTCCACTATACACAGATGGCAGACCTTACCGGTAGTATGAAGGTCAAGGTTCTTCTTGCACAGGCTCTTTTCGGAAATCCTGATATCCTTCTTCTTGATGAGCCGACCAACCACCTGGATCTTCCTGCTATCGAATGGCTGGAGGAGTTCCTGATCAATTTTGACAATACGGTTATCGTAGTATCCCATGACCGTTATTTCCTGAACAAGGTCTGCACACATACTGCTGATATCGATTATGGCAAGATCCAGCTTTATGCCGGAAACTACGACTTCTGGTTTGAATCCAGCCAGCTTCTGATCAAGCAGATGAAAGAGGCCAACAAAAAGAAAGAGGAGAAGATCAAAGAGCTCCAGGAGTTCATCTCCCGTTTCAGCGCCAATGCTTCCAAATCCAAGCAGGCGACTTCCAGAAAGCGTGCCCTGGAAAAGATCCAGCTGGATGACATGCGTCCTTCCAGCCGTAAATATCCATACATCGACTTCCGCCCGAACCGTGAGATCGGAAACGAAGTCCTCATGGTGGAAAATCTTTCCAAGACCATTGATGGAGTAAAGGTTCTGGACAACATTTCCTTCACTCTGGGTCGTGAAGATAAGGTTGCCTTTGTGGGTGCCAACGAGCAGGCCATCACAACCTTCTTCAAGATCCTTACAGGTGAAATGGAGCCGGATGAAGGAAATTACAAATGGGGCGTTACCACTTCCCAGGCATATTTCCCAAAGGATAACACACAGGAATTCGATAACGACCTTACTATCACCGACTGGCTGACACAGTACTCCGAGATCAAGGACGCAACCTACGTCCGTGGATTCCTTGGCCGTATGCTTTTCCCTGGTGAGGATGGTGTAAAACGTGTCCGTGTTCTTTCCGGTGGTGAGAAGGTCCGCTGTCTTCTTTCCAAGATGATGATCTCAGGTGCCAATATCCTGATCCTGGATGAGCCGACCAACCATCTGGATATGGAGTCTATTACAGCACTGAACAACGGGCTGATCAAGTTCCCTGGAGTGATCCTTTTCACCTCACACGATCACCAGTTTGTACAGACAACTGCAAACCGTATCATGGAGATCCTTCCTAACGGCAAGCTGGTAGACAAGATCACCACTTACGACGAGTATCTTGCCAGTGACGAAATGGCCAAGAAGCGTCACGTATTCCAGGTTAACGAAGAGGACGCACAGGATAACTAAATCCCATGCTTCTGTAACAAAAAAACTCCCCTGCTTCCGCCTTTACAGGCAGTCAGGGGAGTTTTTTTATCTGTTTTATATACGCTTACTCCATGGTGATCGGAGCAAGCTTGCCTTGTGTTACATCCAGAAGATCTTTAAGCGGTACCTTCAGGGTAAGGCCCACTCTTCCACCGCTTACATAGATCTCATCAAAGTTTTCGGCAGACTGGTCAAACACCACCGGATAATTTTTTTTCATTCCAAGAGGGCTGCAGCCTCCGCGGATATAGCCCGTGATCTTTGTAAGATCCTTTACATGGATCATATCTACTGTTTTTTCACCTACAGACTTTGCGGCTGCCTTACGGTCCACTTCTTTTTCGATCGGAACTACAAACACATAGTAACCGCCGCTTTTTCCTTCCATGACCAAGGTCTTAAAGGACTGATCATGAGGGGCTCCTGTGATGTCTGCACAGTGGATCCCATCTATGAACTCTCCACAGTCATATGTGATCGCTTCATATTTTACTTTTTTTCGATCCAGCATTCTCATCGCGTTTGTTTTGGCTTCTTTTCCCATTTCTGTCACTCCTCGGATTTTTCTCAGTTGTCTTTCCACTCATCAAGTTCATCCAGATCCTCATCGTTCATCAGATCCGGGTCATTCCTGTAATTTCCATATTCTTCCTGCTCATCAAAATCCGCCATATTTTCAATATCCATCCGGCGTCTTTTCTGCTGCAGTTTTTCAAAATCTTCATAGCTGTCCCTGTTTTCCGGCTCATCAAAGCGATCATATTCTTCATGATCCTCCGGATCTGCATAGCGGGATCTGCTTCCCGTTCCTGCATTCCTTCGTTCCCTGGTGCTGCTGCTCTGGCTGTATCTGCTGCCTCTTCTGTCATCCGAAGCATAATTTCTGCCGGTGGTTCTGTTTCTGCCAGAGGTTCCGGAAGTGCTTCTTCTTTCAGCGGAACTACTCTTGCTGTTTCTTTCGCTTCCGGATCTTTTCCTGCTGTCTGCATAATTTCTTTCTCTTCTGTCAGAGTTGCGTTCTTCTCTGTCAGATGGTCTGCGTGAACGTCTTTCACCCCGGCTTTCCCGGTCATCGTTTGCCCGGTTTTCGGATATATATCTGCGATCGTCCCTGCTACGGTCAGAGGTGTATTCACGGCCGTTTCCTCTACGATCCCTTCCTGCCGGCCTCCTGATCTCCTCCGGCAGAGCTCCATCGTCGTCATCCTCTTCTTCGTCATCGTCATCTTCCTCATCGTATCGGTCTTTGTTGATGGCAAACTGGATCAGCATACCAAGAATTACAATTCCCGCTGCCATACCGACGCCATATGGAAACTGCGCCAGCCCTGCGATCTTTGCAATGGATAATCCTGCCAGAACGCCACCCAGTATACTGGTTCCGACAATGATCACGCCTTTCGCATAACGCATCGCAAGTACTCCCAGTCCCACGCCGATAAGGATGCACAGGAAAAAGGAAAAAGAACTGGTCGGATGGATCAGATAAATACTCAATGTTATTCCGATACCAAATCCCAGTACAAAGATTCCTGCCCTGTAGATCAGAAACGAAACAACAGCCAGTACGATTCCAAGTCCCGCCATGGCACCTACGATCACCATTTTATCCTGAACACCGGACATATAGGTCACACCAAAGCCGGCACCTGCTCCGATGATAAATCCAAAGATCATCATCCAGAACCGGAGGATACGATATCCCAGGATACAGTTCAAAAGCCCGAAAACACAGAGCACTCCGTATACGATCACCATCAGCTGGCTGATCTGTTCCATACCTCCTGCTCTCTGCAGTATGTCAAATCCTCTTGACAACATATCCATATTCATAATTTACTCCTCTCTTTCCAAAACCCCCGGAAATCTTCCCAGAGATGTTTCAGAAAATAAAATATATGGTATAAAAATTATCCATCACTCCATAATGATACTCCACCTGACCAAGTCCGTGAAGTTTCATATAATACTGTGCCACATTCTGTACCACGCCATCATCCAGCAGTTCCTGACAGGCTTCGGAAAAAGCTTCCTGACCGCCAAACTTGAAACGCACAACAGCCGCACCATTATCCAGTCTCATCTTACAATAATCATATATATCCTGCCAGCTGTAATCTTCAAAGTACCCCTGGTTCAGCACATAAAAATCCAGATCTCTCGCAGTACATGCCGGAACTGTCAGTTCTTCCGATGGTGTATAGGTTTTTTCGTATTCTTCCGGGAAAGGGCAGAGATAATCGTAAATGATCGTCTTATGTTCTTCCAGCTGTGCGGCATCTCCATTTAGAAAATCCGGCTGATCCCCATTGGTAGCATCTACATAATAATACTCCTGGCCAATTTTTACAATATCCCATGCATGACCCTCTGTACTTCCTTTTGTGCTTCCGTCCACATAAATACAGGGAATATCCAGCCTTTCCAGAAGATACTGGACAGCTCCTGCATATCCGGCACAGACTGCGGATTTTTTCCAGAAAACACCTGCTATGCTCTGATCATCCTCCCCGGTCTGATACTGGGTATAGTCAATAACATACGTATAAACAATGCGTACCTTCTCGTAGTCACCGGCATCCTCCGGAATCAGGGCTCTGACCTCCTGAAAGCTCTGCTCCATTGCCGTCTGTATCTCATCGATCTCGCTGTCTGTATAAGTATAACCCGGAGTAAAAACGCAGTAATCACTGTCTGAATACGTAGTTTTGTAGATTTTTTCACGATTGTGGACCCAGAATATCTCCGGGTGGTCTTTCAATACTGCATGATAGCTTCTGTCAATACTGTCATCATCGGAAATTGTCAGATAAAACTCCTTTTCCCGGGCACGGATCCCTTTCAGCAGCTCCCGATATACTCTCTGCTCTTCTTCCGTAAGCTGTTTGAAATAATATTCCTGATGTCCTTCTTCGCTCTGGGCAACCTCCATCTGACGCAGTTCCTCTACTTCCTTTGGCTCCCCTGAAATAACGCTCTTTGCTATGGATCGGATCTGATCCAGTGCCCCTGCCGAAGCGCTAAAGGGCTGAAGGATCACTGCGGCTGCAAGTACTGCGGCTGCCATGGGGCAGAAATTTCTTTTTTTCATAATATCATGTCCTCTGTCTGAAGCAGCGATTGTAAGAAAGGGCAGCCTCCCGTGGGAGACTGCCCTTATCTTCAATCGCTGTCCCTTAGTTTTCCATTTCCAGTGTTTCTACATCATCATCAAATGTATCCACTGCATCGTCCATGGTCTCCTGATCCAGAGTCAGCGTCTCAACTTCATCTTCTTCCTCGTCCTCCTGCAGAGCCGTATTCTTAAAATCTGCAAGAAGGTCACTGGAAACAGTATCACTGGATGCCAATGCATCCTTCAGTGCATCGGATCTAACCACATCCGTAAGGAGCTTTTCTGCACTCTCCTCTGTCAGAACATCATTCTCTGTAGCTGTAGTCTTATCAACTGTTTCCTCCGCTGTTGTATTCTGATAGAAGGATGGTTTTCTGATATAACGGAAGCTTGCACTGTATGCCTCACCAACCGTTACACCATTCTTGCTTGAGGAACAATGTACTGCGATCCAGTCGCCGGAATCCGTCTTTCCGCACAGGATACCAACGTGGTTGTTGCTTCCTGATTCCGGTCCTCTCTGGAATACCAGATCTCCTGGCTGTGCATCTGCTTCGCTGACAACACCGGCCTTCTCCCACTGGTCAGAGGTTCCGTCTCCAACTGCTGCCTGCATTCCCTGATTCTTATATCCATTGATCACTGCCCAGGTAACAAAGCCGCTGCAGTCCAGACCATATGCACGGAGCGTACCGGAGCTTCTGCTGCCGTCTGCAGATACCTTCTCAACGGAACCCCAGCTTGGGTCTTCTCCGATCACCGTAGATTTACCGCCCCAGAAATACCCAACCTTACCAACCAGTGAATACGCTGCAGTGATAACATCTACACGATCCTCAGAAACATCGTCTCCCACACTTTCACGGATAAAGCCTTTGGATGCGGTAACTACCGCACAGAGAAGCTTACAGTCTGTTTCCACATATTTCTTAAGGACGCTTCTGTCTTCCTTCGCAATATTGTTCTTCTTGATGTAGTAGTTGATCTTGCGATTTCCGTAGGATATCTTGGTAATATCCTGTTTGTCCCTGACGATCGGATTCATCTCCGCAAAGATCCTTGCCAGATCATCCTTACAGGATGCATCCAATGTAAATGACGTTGCTCCTGCTTTGCTCTTTTCATAAATATAAACAGCAAGGATATCCTGCCAGTTTCTTACCAGAAGTGTATTCTCCGTATCGGTAAGCTTGTTCTTCTCTTTATATTCTCTTTCAATCTCTTCCATTACAGAAGCAAAATCATCGGAGAAGGACAGATGATAATTGTTCTTAAGACTATCCAGATAAAAATCCTTGCCTGCATGGAGATTGGAAACCATATTTGTCACATAAACAGGATCTCCGATCTGTGTTGCTGTGGCGTTATTTCCATCTGTGATCTCTGTATTTTTGTTGTCTTTTTTGTTGTTACTGTCGTTCTTGTCGGCAGCTGCAAGCTTGGCTTCTGCCTCCGTCAGAATCTTATAATTCGTAACTTTGGCCTTTTCTGTCTTAGACAGCGCCTCATAAGCTGCACGTGCGCTCTCTATCTCAGCTTTATCTGCTGCTGTGATCGTTCTGCCTGCCAGTGCTTTGATCTTCCGGATCACCGCCTGTACCTTTGCCGAATCATCCCTGGCCGGTGTTGCAGTCGGTGCAGGTGTTGCGGTTGGTTCCGGTGTTGCAGTCGGTGCAGGTGTCGCTGTCGGTTCCGGTGTCGCCGTTGGTGCAGGTGTCGCTGTAGGCTCCGGTGTTGCAGTCGGTGCAGGTGTTGCGGTTGGCTCCGGTGTTGCAGTCGGTGCAGGCGCCGGTGTTTCCGTTGGTTCCGGTGCAGTAGTTGGTTCCGGTTCAGGTGCAGCAGTTATTTCCGGTTGCGGCGCAACTGTCGGCACCGGATCTGCCGGAACTTCCGGTTCACTTACCTCACTCCCGTCTCCCGAAACACCTTCCTCAGCAACAATATTATCTGCTTCCTCGGCGGCTTTTACTCCGGTTGGAACTGCCAGTACCATAGCTGATAACATCGTGATGCAAAAAAACTTATTCAGGTACTTGTTCTTCATATTTATTAAGATGCTCCCTTCTTTCCTTGAACATCCCTTTACTTCCCCTATAATAAAGGTCTGCCTTAAACCATTTGATAACTTAAAGTTTAATTCAATTTATTTTAGCATACGAAAATTGTGAAATCAACCGTTCTGGTAGGATATCTCTTCCAATTCATCTTTTTTTCACTTTTTATTCATATTTTTGTAAGATTCTTTTTGGTTTACCATAACATAAAAAAGCCACAGTGCTCTCACACACTGCGGCTTTTTGTATACTGTCAGACAGTCACTGCCGGCTGTCCGCCCATATGAAACTGTTTTCTGACACAGAGCTGAAAAATCCCCTGTACAACCTGATAGCACACCCGAAGGATAAAACGAATGTCATCGGCAATGCACCGCGGGCTTTCCAGATAATATGCATGACGCTCACGGATATATTCCACAAGTTCCTCAAAGCTTTCAAACTGCTTTGCTTCTTCCAGCTGGCTGTCTGCTGCGCCGCTGAGGATACATTCTCTCAGGCGGTTCTTCAGCTCAGCTTCATAAGAATTATGTGCTGCAAGATTTCCTTCGTATGTTTTGTTATGAGGAAAAGTAAAATAATCAGCCATATAATGCATGACCTCACCGAATCTTCTCCAGTATACTCTGGCATTCTCTTCCTCCGGGTTCTTCTCGACAAGCGCCCTCATCTTATTCTGGAGATGATCAAATGTTCCGAAAAACTCATGTCTGGTGGTGAGAAATGATGGTTTCAGATCAGGCATGATATTGCCCAGGCAAAACGCTTTTCTGTGCTGCTGAAGACTGTACACCTCAGACATCTGGTCAGCCAGGTATCTGCCTAACAGTATATGTGATTTTTTACGCAATTTTTTCCCTCTTCCTTCTTTCCTGATCCAGATTCTGACCGGTCAACAGTAATTGGTTCCGCCCGGTCCTCTTCTGGTATCCATAAATCATCCGTTTTCCGGAACCAACTTTACTATAGCACTGTTTTTTCAAATAATCAAATAAAGATTATGTGAATTTTAATCCAGATCAAAAAGCTGCCGCTGCTTCAGATCAATAGATGCCCAGACGGTACTTGTCTTCGGTTCTCCGTAAAGATAAACCGTGCTGGAAACCTGAACAGCATATATAATTCACTTTTTGTTCCAATCCCTCCGTCAAGTCCAACACTGTTGTGCGCAGCTTCAACCAGGGTCTTTGCCCTGTCTTCAGTAACTCCTCTGCCACGCATCTTTTTATCATGCCAGATCTTTCGGATCCCATTTACTCCAAGCGCGATCATATCTTTTGGCAATGGTGCTTTTTCAAGCACTGCCAGGCCGCTTATTGCATCAAATCGTGTGTATAATCCCAGATATTCCGAGAAATGTATTGCAAGCCATCTCTGGATCCTGTTTGCAGATATGTTGTGCTGCTTTATGATCCTGTCACGGCTGTATACCAGGTCTCTTATCAGAACTGCAGTCTTTTTATTCTCAGTCTTAAGTGTCTCTGCCCAAAGGTTGAAAGAATTGAACCCTTCCAGATTGTTATGAAAAGAAAAAATACGTTTTGTAAGTTCGCGTCCTCTGTTATCAAAAGCTCTTGCATAATGTATCTGGCTTCCGATATCAACTCCGACAACCATTGTTGAATCTGTTACTTGCTCAATCTTTTCATTCTGTGTATAATTCATTTGGAACCTCCAGTGCTTGATTGTTTTGTTTACATCCGTCAAGATGCAACTCAATCATACCTTGAGGTTCTTTTTTATTCAATTGGCGCTTTTAATGAATTACAGGAATGCTCCTTATTATATTTTTCAATCTCGTCATCAATAATTGAATCTACATGAGGGAACAGACAACCGGGACCTCCATAGGTAATACATGGAATGAAATGTCCGTGTGGTGCATACTCCTCACATGCTCTTCTGACCTCCTTGCGGATCTCTTCTTCTGTGGAATCCACACGGTCTACAATAGAAGCATCGATTCCACCCATAAGTGTCATTCTTCCGTTCAGCTGTTTCTGGAGCTTCGGAATATCATTCTGCGGAAGTGTTCCCTGCCAGATGTCAATCCCAAGATCAACCATATCCTCTATGATCGGTTCCATGAAGGAATCTGCGTGATGCATGATGATCACTCCATGGTCTTTCATATATTTATAGGATCTTTCATACTGTGGTTTGATAAATTCTCTCCATGTGTCCGGACTGATGAACAGGGACTGCTTGGAACCCCAGTCATCGTGGGAAAGGATGATATCCGGGTGGAGATTATCAACGATCAGTTTTGTAAGCTGAAAACGGTACTCCCCAATGGCATTGCAGAGATCCATCATATCCTCCGGCTCAAGAAGGAAGTTCACCAGCATATCCTCAAATCCCATCAGGAAGTGAAGCCTCTCAAAAACACCTGTAGGCATAAATGCCATGAAAAGGCTTCCTGAATCCTTTATCTCCTGTGCCTTCTGTTTAAATGGTTCCCATAAAGCCGGATCCGAGCACTGACCGACAATATCCGGGATCACCAGCTGCTCTTTCCATTCTGTGATATCATCAATGACTTTGTTGTCCTCTGTTACATGTGGCATTGCAGCCAGCTGTTCCTGGGGCCAGAGGATCTCAGTTCCGAAAAGATCCTTCATAGGCTCCATACCACGGTGACGGTTTCCACGCACATAATTATTTGCCGGGTTAGGCGGGTAAAAGGTCGCACCCTCATACTGTCTCAGAAGTCTTTCCGGCCTGCCGTCCTTTTTTATCGTTTCAAGTAAAATCTCCGATGCTTTCAACATAATGCTTCCTCCTTTATTATCCTGTGATCTTTCAAAATACTCTATTACTTATCTTTATGATCTTGCGTCAATCTCAGCCTGATACTGAAGAACCTTTTCCTTTGTGATCTTAAATCCAAACACCAGAAGCAGAAGACCTGCCAGACAGAAAATAGCCGGAACAAGTGCAAAGGAAATCGTCATTCCCTGACGAGCCGTCCCCTCAAGAACAACTCCGGATTTCCAGCCTACCGCCACAAGACAGGCGCTGAGGATCGTTCCTCTTAAGAACACAGCAATCTTCAGCGGAAGATTCTGTAATCCCATGATCCATCCGGATGCATCTTTTCCGCTCTTCCATGTTGCATACACTACAGTATCCGCATAAAGTGCAGGTGAAGCTGCAAAAGCCATGCCATAAAAGAACTGGGCAAGTGTCATAAGGGCGATCACTGTCATTGCATTTCCATAGAAAATATATACAAGAAACAGTGATACTGCCATTCCTGCATAAGCGATGATCATAGTTGTACGGGACGATATTGCTTTTGCAATGTATCTCATGGAAAAAGCTCCGATGATGGCACCGATGGCAACCCAGAGAAGATAAGTGGTCATCAGTCCCGGATTTCCCATTGCATCCCTGAAATAGTAAATAGCTGATGCTGCTGTTACAAATTTCACACACCATTTTGCAAGGTCTGCCAGCATCAGGACCATAAGAGGCGGATTCTGAAACAGGGAAGCAAACATCTCTCTGATCGTGATCTTTGTTTTGTCATTTTTCTTTCCTGCTGTTTCCGTTTCAATCTCTTCATAGCCTTCCGTCATCTTGAAATGGGCAAAATAGGTTACGACCATCAGAATACCCAGGCAGAAAGCTGCTGCTGCAAATTTATTTTTCTCACCGACATATCCGGCAAGAAGTGTTGCAAACGGAAGACCCATATAGGAAAACAACAGACCGCCTATGTTATTCCAGGTTGCCCTGGAGGATGCAAGCGTTGCTTTGTCTTCCGGTGTTTTACCAACAACACTGATCAGGGTTGCGTTGGCAACATAGCTGAAATTCCATGCCACATGAGATGCGATGGATGCGGCAATGATCACCACTGCCGAAACCCATTCATTATCGCTGACACGTATGAACATGAATGCATACAGAAACGGCACCATCCACGGAATCATGATCAGCCAGGAACGATAACGCCCCCATTTCTTTGCTTTTGTGCCATTGATGATCCCTCCGTAAAGCCAGGACAGACAGGCATCAACAATGGTAAATACGGAATTGATCACACCAGCTACACCAGCTGCAAAGCCTGCCAGATCCGTCAGAAATGTCATAAAGTAAAATGTCTCGATGTTACTCATAAGAACAAATCCGGCATCACCAACACCAAAGAAATATTTCAGGGCATTTGTAAGACCCTTTTTCTGTTTCGGATCTTGTTTCGGTATTTCATTTTTACTCATTTTCTTTCCCCCTTCGCTGTTTTTTGTGGGGCCGGCCATTTCCACAACTTCACGTTACCTTTGATGGTTATAGTATAGTTGTTTTTTTCCTGTTCGTAAATCCGCACACTTCTTCATTCTTTCTCCAATGCTTCATACTTTTTGTACAGTTATTATTGTAAATATGCACAAATAATTTTCTCTCCGTTTTCTTTTTATTTTCCGTCTAATATGTTATAATTTCCTATAAATACAAGGCTTTTATGAATTGGAGGAAATATTTTGAATAAAAGAGAGCATTTCGCGAATAGCCCGCATACCGGCTTCCATCTTAATCTCCAGATCATTGCTGACGATTTTGCGGAGAAAAAAGAGGATGTTTCCATCCTCTGCCGTGAAGACCCCCTGACGCTGGATGGTCTTCGCATATATCAGGCAGGAGCCCTGCTGAAGCCATGCTACCTTTATCTTGTCTTCGGCAATTCTCTTTCCGAAAGCTTCCTGCGATACCAGAACATCGCATTTGTAGTGGTGGGCTCCGGTGATCTTTCCTGCTTTTCCGAAAGCTGCAGGATCCTTCACATTAAGGGAACCCTTTCTTTTTCTGAGGTCTTCAACCAAATACAGCAGACCTTTGACAGATATTCTGACTGGGACAGTAAACTCCAGCTTGCACTTGGAAGTATCGATCCGCTGAATGAGATGCTGGAAGCCAGTCTGGATATATTTCATAATCCGGTTTTTGCCCACGACACCAACTTTTATATCCTTTCTTCTCCCCGGCACGTAACCGGTATGTCCGAATGGGTCCATGACCAGCGTACAGGAAGACTCATCGCACCTTTAAGCCTGATTCAGGATTTCAAGCTTGACGCCGAATACCAGCGCACACTTATCACCCACGGCGCCAATATTTATTCCGAAGAGCTCCGCGGTTACCGTATCCTCTACATGAATCTCTGGGTCAGCGGCAATTATCAGGGCCGGCTTTGTGTGGATGAGCTCCAGACGGAGATACAGCCCGGACATTTTTCTGCTCTTGAATATCTTGGCTCCTTTATCGAGCTGTGCATCCGTCGGCATAATCTGTTCCAAATTTCAATGGGAAATGACTCCCGGCAGTTTTTCACGGAGTATCTTTCCGGAAAGCTCACAGAACTACAGGCAGTTACCGATCAGATCCAGTATCTGAACTGGAATCGCCATGACCGGTATCTTGTACTTCGTCTGGAAACCCAGCAGCAGGATGACCGTATGCACTCTTCCATCGCCACACTGGGACACATTGAAGCCCAGATCCCGGAAGGTCTGGCTTTTACCTATCAGCAGGGAATCGTTGTGATCGTTAATCTGTCCTTTAAGCACTCTGTATCTTCCGATGTTATCAGTTCACTTGCGATCATCCTGCGCGAAGGGCTTTTTAAAATGGGAGTAAGCTCTGAATTTCGTGATTTTCTCCTGATCCCTCAGGGATATATTCAGGCTGTTTCCGCCTTGCGCCTGGGCAAAAAAAGTCAGAGCATGGCCTGGTGCTATCATTTTGATGCTTATCTTCTGGAATATATGCTTTCCCAGATCAGCCATCAGATCAGTCCCGAGCTTCTGGTCTCTTCACGGCTGGATGCACTGCAGAATTATGACCGAAAAAACAATACTGAACTGTATCACACACTCAAGGTCTATCTGGAGCATGAACGCAATTCTCTTCAGACAGCCCGTGAGCTTTTTATACATAGAAGTTCCCTGACCTACCGTCTGGAGCGCATCCAGAAGCTCACAAAGGTTGATCTGGATAATCCGAAAGACCGGCTTCTTCTGCAGCTCTGCTTTCTTCTGCAGGAAAAGGACCAGACTGTCACCTGACAACCTGGTCCTTTTTTCTGTTTATATCTGTAAAAACTCCAATCCGAAATAATGTTCCATCCATAGCCTGATGGTTTCTTCCGAATCGCTTATTTTCGTTTCAATGGATCCATCTTCCTTCTGGATCGTAAGAACATCCCCGGTCAGCGCAACACTTCCTTCCGGTCTGCAGATGCTCACCACTCTTTTTCTGGTAAACAATACATCCGGAGATTTTGCACAATAGAAATTCAGCAGTTCAAAATCTGCTTCTACTGCAGGAATCTGTGAAAATCTGAGTATTGGCAGATATTTTTCTTCTTTCTTTCGTTCAACAAGAATCTCTCCGTTTGTATTTCCCGGTTTCATGTTAACACGGTACCACCCGTTTTTTTCTCTGTGGATACCATCCTTCATAAGAACCGGCTTCTTGGGTCCGGGACCTCCATATCCTACATCACAGTAATAGCTTCCTTCCTCAAAAATAACAAGGGTTGCCCGGTGCAGGACCGGCGGAAGCTCTTCCCGGTTCCACAATATCCTTACCGCCACAGGGATCACACGGAAATCCAAAGCTTTCAGAAACTCATAAAACAATTTATTCAGCTCAAAGCAATATCCGCCTCGTTTTCTGACAATGATCTTCTCATAAATATCTTCCGACCTCAGAGAAGGAATCCTTCCCTCGTCAAAAACTTCCAGATTTTCAAAGGGAATACTGCAAAGATGAAGTTCCATTATCTTTTCCAGACATTTTTTATCTGTTCTTAATTCACCCTCATATCCGATCCTGCTCAGATATGCCTCCCGTTCTCTGTCATTCATTTTTTCACTCCTGTTCTATTCAAGAAGATAGCAGCTGGTATAGGCGATCGTACAGGGACCATAATAGTATTCCAGACCATTTGCCTGGCATACCTGTGTTACCAGCATTCCATAGGCTTCCATCGAAGAAAATGCCTGTTCGGGGAAACGGCATGGAGCATCCGGATATGTACACGTTTTACATTTTGTACAGCACCCGGCCCCTATGGGGAGCATACCCGGCCATCTTTCTCTGAGCACTTTTTCAAATTCATAAAAATTCTGTTTATGAACCGCTTCTGTCTCCATCATCGTCTCTCCGTCCAGAGGATCCTCCAGTTTCCCCACTGTCTGGACAATAATGCCTTCCCTGTACTTTTCTATCTTTTTTCTGCATACTTCAAGATCTCCGCATCCGGGAGGACAGCTCCAGCGTTTTGCATACATATGGCAGATATTATTTTTGCACATTTCCCTTACCTCCGGCATAAGCTCGATCGAATCGCTCTTCAGAAGCGCTACATGAGAAAATCCTGCCTTTTTTCCCATTTCTTCCAGTTCTTTTATATTAAGCATATCCATTCTCCTCGCATTACGGAAAGCATAAGCCATCCACAAAACAGTCCTGGAACTCCGGCGAGGCTGCCAGCTCCACAAAATCCATATTTTTGACAGTCCGATCCATTTCTTTTCTTTCCTCTTCATTCAGAAGCGCGATCCTGGCACCTTCTCCGGCTGCATTTCCCACAGGCTGTATCCTGGGCAGCAGCTCAGCCGGGAACATCCCGATCGCCGCCGCACTTTCCGGATTCATGTAATTGCCGAATGCACCGGCAAGATAGACTCGTTTAATATCCTTTTCCGTGATCTCCAGTCTTTTCATAAGGAGAAAAATTCCCGCTGCGATAGCCGCTTTTGCCAGCTGCACCTCTCCGATATCCTTCTGTGTCAGATAAACGCCCCTGTCATTCCCCGACTTTTCCGGAGGTACCAGCACAAACACTCCTGCCTTTTCCTGGCCGCTTTCCAGATGGCCACTTTCATCAATAAAACCAGCCAGGTACAGCTGTGCCACAAGATCGATCAGACCTGAGCCGCATAAGCCTGCCGGAGCCTTATTTCCTATAGTCGTGTATTCCCATTTTCCATCTTTGTATACTACATGATCTACTGCTCCTGCTCCTCCGCGCATCCCGCACTCGATCTTTGCACCTTCAAATGCCGGACCGGCAGCTGTTGAACAGCAGGCTAATCTCGTTTTATTTCCGAGGACCATCTCCCCGTTCGTTCCAATATCGATCATAAGGCTGATCTCGTTCTGGTGATCCTGTCTGAGCGTCAAAATGCAGCCACAGGTATCTGCCCCTACATACCCGGCTATATCAGGCAGCATAAGCAGCTGCCCCTTTCTGTGGATATGGAGCCCATATTGCTCCGCATTCAGTGTAAGCCCCTGACTGATCGCCGGATTATACGGTGCATGGACCAGCGATGCCGGAGAAATCCCAAGAAAAAGATGATGCATGCAGGTATTTCCTACCACAGATACCTGACAGATATCTGATGTGCTTCTTCCTGCTTCCTCTGCCAGTTCCTGGAGCATTTCATCAACCGCATTCCGTATGCAGCCGGTCAGCTGCTCTACGCCATGCTCCAGAGCATGATCCGCCCGCATGATCACATCTGCGCCATACTGAGTCTGTGGGTTCATTCTGCTCTTGAGAGCCAGCTGCTTCCCGGTCAACGCATCCATAAGATAGCCGACCACCGTCGTTGTACCTATATCAAAAGCCGCAAAACAGATTTTTTTCTCTTCTCTGCTGATATCCAGGAGCTCATTTCCTGCACAGATCACATACCATTCTTCTGCTTCTTTTCTGCAGCCGTAAAGCTTCGATGCAATTTCAGTATCAGGCAGAACAGGTTTTTCCACATCCAGCTGTTCTGTCAGCCGCTCCCATTCAGAGCGGTTGTCTCCTGTCTCCGGTTTCTCAAGAATCACTTTTTTCTGTTTCAGATCAGGCCTGAACGCAACCGGTCTCTGCATTCCTTCTGTAAGGATTTCCTCTTCCTGGCATCCGGACAATGTATCTACTTCAAGATCACTGTGGATTTCCGTCTGACATGCAAGCACCATGTGATCCTCTATTTTAACACGACATTTCCCGCACTTTCCCCGGCCTCCGCAAGGTGCATCAGGAACCAGCTTTGCTTTTCTTTCCGCCTCAAGGATCCTGGTACCCGGTTCCACCAGGATCTCCTTTTCCTCCCTGATAAATTTTATTCGGTACATTTTTATCCCTCCGATGGTCACTGTAAAGCAAAAGCCGCTCTGCCGTCTATGCCATGCACAGACAATACAGAGCGGCCCGTTTTATTTTCCCTTATGCTGCCAAAGCTTTTGCAAGAACTGCTGCGCTTGCTGCATCTTCTGAATATCCATCTGCGCCGATCTCATCTGCAAATTCCTTCGTGATCGGTGCTCCTCCAACCATGATCTTAACATTGCTTCTGAAATCTTCCGCATTAAGTGCTGCAACTGTATCCTTCAGAGCCGGCATTGTAGTTGTGAGCAGCGCTGAAAGTGCAATTACCTTAACATCCGGATTTTCTTTGTAACATTCAATAACCTTCGATGCAGGTACATCAACACCGAGATCAATAACTTCAAAGCCGGCACTTTCGATCATCATCGCAACAAGATTCTTTCCGATATCATGAAGATCTCCTGCTACAGTAGCGATGATAAGTTTTCCCATACTTCCTGTAGCGCCGGATGCAAGATGCGGTTTCAGAACCTCAACACCCTTTTTCATTGCACGGGCTGCTACCAGCATTTCCGGAACAAAGATTTCTCCGTTTTTAAATCTTTCACCTACAACAGCCATTGCATCGATCATGCTGTTAAGAATCTCTGTTGCCTCACAGCCTTCATCAAGAGCTGACTGTACAGCTGCACCTACAAGTTTTGCTTTTCCTTTTTCTACCAATTCTGCTACTTCTGTGATTTTTGACATAATCAAACACCTCCGCTTTTTATTTTTTATCCGCATTCCGCATATGCGTTTTATTTATTTTTTTACAGGTCCGATCAGACCTTCTCTGTATGCTCCGATGTATTCCATACAGTAATCATCCAGACCAAGCAATGCCTCTGTTGCATATACAAGTCCAAGCATATCTCTGTTTGTAGGATCCATGATCGCGCTGTCAAGGCCGGCATTCATTGCAAGTACCACAAATCCGAAATTGATAAGCTTACGTACCGGAAGATTGAAGGAAATGTTGCTGATCGCCGCTGTAATGTGGATCATCGGATACCGTTTACGGACACTTGAAATTACTTCCACGTTCATTGCAATACCATCTTCAGATGTACAGAGCATCTCAACCAATGGATCAATATGGATACGATCCGGTGAAATCCCGTACTCCTTCGCTTTTGCCATGATCTTGTCAAATACCTTCAGCCTGTCTTCCGCACTTTTGGGGATACCTGTATCATCGCTTAGAAGTGCGATAACCTGCCACCCTTTATTTTCAGGCTGTGACATAAGAGGAAAAATCTTATCGATCTTATCTCCTTCACCGGATACAGAGTTAAAAATACCCGGTTTTCTGCAGAATTTGTAAGCTTCTGTAAGAACATCTGCGCTGGGACTGTCTACGGAAATCGGAAGATCTGTCACTTCCTGAATACAGTCGATCATCCATTTCAAGGTTTCTACTTCTTCTGCTTCCGGAACAGATGCGCAGCAATCGATATAGCTTGCTCCTGAGTTTGCCTGAGCAAGTGCCCGCTGCTTGATGAATTCTGCATCTCTGTTTGCGATCGCCTCCGCCACAGAGGGGATGGATCCATTGATCTTTTCACCTATGATTATCATATTATTTATCCTCCCGTTAACATATTCTGGCCTGCATCAAGAACTGTTACTGTTCTCTCCGTTCTCAGCAACACGCTTCGCGATATACAAAATTTATGCTAATCTCATAAATTCACGCGGTATTTCCCGGGTTTTCTGTGACCTTTGCTTACAAAAATCACCTCGCGGAATATTACCAATGAACAGTAACCAAAAATTCTTATTTCAGTTCCATGTCTTTTATGTAATAATTGTATCAAAATAAATGCAAAAAGCCAGCCGCATTTCATACCATAAACATTGCATTTATTCCTACATTTTGTAGGAAAATTTTTCAGGGAAGATATTCGTGAGCGACAATCTAAAATAAACCCATAAATCATAGCTTTATCTACGATTTATGGGCTTATGCCAATACTTATTTCATATTCCTTACAGTTCCCTAAAATCCGGTGTCCCGTACAGGTCATACGGAGTACTCTGGTATACGTAATAATTCAGCCAGTTCGTATACAGATTGTTGGCGTGGGCTCTCCAGGTGAGGAGTGGTTTGTTGTTTGGATCGTCATCTTTGTAATAGTTTTTTGGGATTTCAATAGGCAGACCCTTGGCAAGGTCTCTCTTATATTCGCCATCCAAAGTCACGCGGTCGTATTCCGGATGTCCCATAACAAAGATTTTACGGCCTCCCTCCGCCATTGCAAGGAACAGACCAGCCTCTTCGCTTTCCGCCAGGACTGTAAGGTCTTTGCATGCATGGATATCTGCAATGGGAACTTCTGTGTGTCTGGAATGCGGCGCAAGAAATACATCATCAAAGCCCCGGACCAGCGGGATCTTACGGTTCAGTACCCTGTGCTGGAAAAGTCCGAACATTTTCTTATCCAGAGGTTTTTTCTCCAGACCATAAAAATGATAGAGACTGGCCTGCGCTGCCCAACAGAGAAAGATCGTAGAAGTCACATGCTTCTCAGTCCAATCCATGATCTCAGTCAGTTCATTCCAGTAATCCACTTCCTCAAAAGGCATCTGCTCCACCGGTGCTCCTGTGATGATCATTCCATCAAATTTACGTTTCTTTATATCGGTGAACGTTTCATAAAACTTGTTCAGATGGCTGAGTGATGTATTCTTTGCTTCATGGCTCTCCACAGCCATAAATGTTACATCCACCTGCAGCGGTGTATTGGAAAGAGAACGCAGAAGCTGCAGCTCTGTTTCTTCTTTCAGCGGCATCAGATTCAGGATCAGAATCTGGATCGGACGGATATCCTGGTGCATGGCACGTTTTTCGTCCATTACAAATATATTTTCTCTCTCGAGGATCTCCTTTACCGGAAGATCCCCCTGTGTTTTGATCGGCATTGTTTGCCCTCCTTATATATGAAGCGTCTCTTACAAAGGAGCCGCTCAGCTTTTTTCTTCAGATAAAAAGTATCTCCAGTCTGTACGGCCTTTACTGCACTCCGGCAAGTTTCTGAAAATCTTCTTCTGAAAGGATCGGAATTCCCAGTTCTCTTGCCTTTTTGTTTTTGGATGAATTGGACTGAATATCGTTATTGATCAGATAATTGGTCTTTTTGGTAACTGAACCGGTAACCTTGCCTCCCAGGGATTCGATCAGCTCTTTGGCCTCACTTCGATTTCCAAAGTGCACCAGACTTCCGGTGATCACAAAATTCATTCCTTCAAAGATCTGTTCCTGTTTGGGGCTGTCCTCCTGAATATGAAGAAAGCTCATCAGATGATCCAGGCGGCGATTGTTATCTTCATCCTTAAAATAAGCTACCAGATTTCCGGCAATGACCGGCCCGATGGTATCAATATCGCTGACCTCTTCCAGACTTGCATGACGTATCCTGTCCAGATCATTGTCAAAATGGCGGCAGATCACTTTTGCATTTGCCAGACCGATATTTGCGATCCCAAGACTGTAGATCACCCTTGGAAGTGTGGTCTCTTTCGCCCGTTCCAGACTTTCCATAAGATTATCATAGGATTTCTGCCCAAAGCCTTCCATTTCCACAATCTCATCTTTATACCGGCTGATCTCAAAAATATCGCCAAAGTCATGGATAAATCCCCTGGCAATAAATTTCTCCAGTGTTGCCTCGGAAAGTCCGTCGATATTCATGGCATCCCTGCTTGTAAAAAGTCCAAAGGACTTGATCTTCTTGGCCGGGCACCCCGGATTGACGCAGAAAAGACATTCCACATCGTTTTCTTTCTTCACTATCGTTTCCTGTCCGCAGGCCGGGCAGTTATGCGGGATCGGTGCATTACCGCTTCCGGTCAGATTTTCCGCGATCTGAGGAATGATCATATTTGCTTTGTATACACGAATGGTATCTCCGATCCCCAGTTTCAGTTCCTTCATGATACTGATGTTATGCACACTGGCTCTGCTCACTGTGGTGCCTTCCAGTTCCACCGGCTCAAAAATTGCTACCGGATTGATCAGTCCGGTCCTGGACGGGCTCCACTCAATCTCCAGAAGTCTCGTATCACGCATCTCATCGGCCCATTTAAATGCCATGGCGTTCCTTGGAAACTTGGCCGTAGTTCCCAGAGATTCTCCGTAAGCAATATCATCATACAATGCCACAAGCCCATCTGACGGAAAATCATTGGTCGTAACTGCTTCCGCAAAGTAATCCATCGCTTCATCCAGAGTTTCTGCTGTGACTTTTCGATATTCCACAACCTCAAAGCCCTGTTTATTCAGCCACCGGAACTGCACCTCCCTGGAATTTCGGAAATCCACACCTTCCGCGCTCACTAAAGAAAAAGCATAAAACCGTACGTTTCTCTTCGCTGTAATTTCATTATTCAGCTGACGGACAGAACCACTGCAGAGATTTCTGGGATTTTTGTATTTGGCATCTGCATCTCCGATGGTTTCGTTGATCTTTTCAAAATCCGAATAGGTAATGATGGCTTCTCCGCGAAGGACCAGTCTCCCTTTAAAAGAAATTTTCAGGGGTATGTTCTTAAATACTCTGGCATTATTAGTAATAACCTCTCCCACAATACCATTCCCCCTGGTAACTGCCTTTATAAGCTCTCCTTTTTCATAGGTAAGCACGATCGTTAAGCCATCCAGCTTCCAGGATAAAAGTGTAGGATGTTCCCCTATAAACTCTCTCAAGGCTTCTCTCTCTTTAGTCTTGTCCAGAGACAGCATCGGTCTCTCATGTTCCTCCTTGGGGAGCTGTTCCACTGCCTCATATCCTACATTAACGGTTGGACTGTCTGCCAGAACGATCCCTGTTTCTTTCTCCAGTGCGCTCAGAGTGTCGTACAGGGCGTCGTACTCCACGTTGGACATGATCTCCCTGTCTTCCTGATAATAGGCCCTGGACGCTTCCCGGAGCTTTTCTCCCAGCTCTTTCATTTTTTTTATGGATGATTCGTTCATGGCTTCCTCCCGTCCTTTTTTCTGATTTTTCGGAGGAAAGCATCTCCTCCAGTTCTTTTCGTTCTTCCGGCCGGATTTCACGATATTTCCCCTCTTCCAGGCCATCAAGGTGCAGATTCATGATCCGAACACGTTTCAGTGTTACGACTTTATATCCGAAATATTCACACATACGACGGATCTGACGGTTCAGACCCTGGGTAAGGATGATACGAAAACTGTTTTTCCCTGTTTTTGTAACCTTGCAGGGACGTGTGACCGTATCAAGGATCGGCACTCCGCCGCCCATACCACAGATAAATTCTTCTGTCACCGGTTTATTCACGGTCACCTGATATTCCTTTTCATGGTAGTTCCCCGCCTTCATGATACGGTTCACCAGATCTCCTTCATTGGTAAGGAGAAGCAGTCCTTCGGAATCTTTATCCAGCCGTCCTATGGGATAAACCCGCACCGGATAATCCAGATATTCTGTTACTGTCATCTCATTCCGCTGTTGTCTGGTGCTGCAGACAATCCCTTTTGGTTTATGAAAAAGAAGCAGGATCTTTTTTTCCTGTTTTTTTACAGGCTTTCCGTCAATACAGATCTCCGCATCCGGGAGGATCTTCATTCCTGTGGAAACCAGTTCTCCATTGGCAGTAACTCTCCCCGCTTCTGTCAGTCGGTCTGCCTCTCTTCTTGAGCAGACTCCTATATCGCTTAAATATTTATTGATTCTGATTTTTTCGTCCATTGTTCTATTATATATTTTTTCTCATGTGTTCGCAACCGGTTATTTTTCTTGTATTTTCCTGCTCATTATTGTATGATAAACAGAAATGCACTTAAATATCAGGAGGAAAAACATGTCAGAACGTACTCCACGTATAAAACGGCTGCTGATCTTTATCACTGTTTTCCTGTGTCTGATCTGCGGTATTCTCTTTACCCAGTCATCGGCCGGTCCTTTTGAAAACAGCAGTACTTCCGTAATTTCCGTAAATACAAGCGATATTTCGGCTATTGAACCAGGTTCAGATCGCGATCACCATACAGATGCATCTATATCTTCCGGCGCTCCCTCACCTTCCGCCACACCGTCTCCTGTTCCCACAGAGATTCCCGAAACAGAACAGGTTTCGCCGGAGGCAGAAAACGGAGTCTGGACACCGGATGGCACCAACTGGAAATTTATGGTTGACGGAACCGCCTATACCGGATGGCTTACCGATACAGATGCTCATCGATATTATTTCAACAAGGATGGGATCATGCAGACCGGCTGGATCACCCTAGGCAAAAAACGTTATTATCTGGACGAAGACGGAATCATGCAGACCGGAACCATCACCGTAAGTGGAAAAAAATACACATTGGCATCAGACGGTTCACTCAAAAAATGATCTTTCGTTATATCAGAACAACAAAAATGCAGGTTCCTCCGGAACCTGCATTTTATTAACCCTTATTATTCTAACAGACCACTATAGACATAACCGGTCTGCCCATCATAATCAACCTGTATCCAGTCGCCTTCCTGCCCCTTCTTTTCAACTTCCGTTCCTGCAGAAAAACCACCGATAACCTCACCCTCTGAATCTGCGGAAGCACGAACATTACAGTCCTCTGTAACTGTAAGCATTGTCCCTGCATCTGCGGAAGCACTGGCATCTTCACCAAGGCCCTGAAGGAATTCTGCCAGAGAGGAATCACTCTCCTGCGCAGCTTCATAGTCTGCCTTTACCTTTGTGATAAGCTCCTGCACATCCTTCTCGGATTCCAGTTTTTTCACATAGGCACTGATATCTGCATCGTCATCAGCACCACCTTTGATCTTCAGATTGCCGTCACTGCCCGTCTCCACGTAAAACTGGCTCAGTGCCGGAACCGGAGTCTCAATTCCAGTACAGATATAATTAAAGACTACATAAACGACATACGAATCGTCCGTCAGTCCCTTCTTAGCGTAAACATTCTGTACTTCATACCCATCAATATAATCCCTTGAATTAACCTGCGATTCGTCAGCCGGCGTAAATCCGTCCTCGATCGTCTTAAGTGTTGCAATGTCTTTTTCCCCAAAAGCTTTATAATAGCTCTGAATCAGCTCGGTTACTTCCGTGCTGGCTTTTTCCATGGTTGTCTCCGCATCCGTATCTGCCGCGGGACTGGCGTCTTTCTTCTCGTCTGTCTCCCCATCATTTGCCGGAGAAGAAGGATCATTTTCCTGGTTACTTTGGGCTGTTGTCTGATCTTCATTGGAATTCCCCTTCTTACCTCCAACACAGGCGCGGACGCCAAAGATCAGAACAAGCACGATCACCAGAATGGCTCCGCCTAACATAAAATAGCGAAGGTTATCTGATAACCATTCTCTGAAATCATCCAAGTTCTTGTCCTCCTTATCATAACAACACGCCGGAACAATTCCCACTGTTCCGGGTAACACACCTGAAGGGAATCGAACCCCCGCACATGGTACCGGAAACCACTGCTCTATCCACTGAGCTACAGGTGCATAATGAAAAACATAACTTCTAAATTCAAGTATGAAATTATCAAAGTAGGTTTACACTGTCTTTGATTTTAGCACAAAAGCCTGAAATTGTAAAGATTTTTTTGAACAGTGTACATTCATTATACATTTTGTGTTATTTCAGGCGCAGATTGCAATGATATCCACGCCTGAAATCCTTTATCTGTACTGCTCACATACAAAAATATAATACAGATCCACCGTATCCAGAATACGGTACCCTCCATTCTCCATATCCTGAAGAAATTTTTCATTCGGAGGTACCATAACTACATAGGTACATTCTGCAGTATTCGCCAGATCGGATACTGTTTTTCCATCCGGAATCTCGGAAGTAATCTGTTTATACAGATTTTTTATAGTTTTATCCGCAGCCCCATATCCTCTTCGTCCATATACCATTTTCAGTGACGGATCATAAACCCGGATATAAGATGCCGCATATTCATCTGCTGCAATTCTTACTTCCCTTTTGTTTCTGTCAGCATTGATTCTGTTGCAAATCATTGCAATCTCATCCGGAACCTGCTGATGGTTATTAACTCTTTCAAAATTTCCAGCTTTTATCATGCCCGTTCCGGAAATAACGACCGCCCCCACAAGCACCGCTGTCAGAACTGCCTGCAAAATTCCGTTTTTCGATCTACTCACAACTTCTGTAAAACCGCCAGCAATTACGGGTACTGTAGGTAAAAGCCAGAGAACTCTCCAGTATACACTCTCTCCTATACAACGCATAATCACGCGTCCGGATACAGGGCAGAAAAACAATCCCAGCAGAAGAATCGTATAAAAAAACAGCCTAAGTGCGATCCCTTTCTTTCTTCCAAAAATCAGAATACCAACTCCACCAAGTGCCAGCAGATATTGTATCCATCCATTTCCCCAGTACATATCCCATATGGTAACAGCCCATGTAACGATTTCTTTCATTCTCTTCTCCTATCGGATTACAATATATATTGCTCCCAGAATCAGGGATGGCAGACAGCACAGTGCCGTACATGTAGCTTTCTCAAGGCTTCGAAACCGCACCAGTCCCATCACCATAAGAATCACCAGCATAATACATGCCAGAATAATTCCCATGGAAGAAAGCAGGCAACAGGAAATATCTGCCATCAGAAGCAAAAGCCACGTATATTCCCTTTGTTTTTCCAGAATGATGCAACACCCCAGATACAGAAGCAGTGGAAGAAAAACGGAAGCCAGGCAGGCTTTTCCCTGCCAGATACGAATCATCTGAAAGTTTTCCGAATTATAAATAGAATATCCTGAAAACCAGATCGGCACTGCGCAGAATATCATAAAAATTCCCCTGGCGTTCTTTTGTTCGGGGAACCATTTTTTTGCATACTGATATAAGACCACATAAGCCATAAAAATAAATACTGCCGGAAATATCATATGTGCCACAATCGCCGGATGAAATCCGCAGAGAGAACTTACCACTGCAAGAAACACCGGAAACGGTGACAGAACATATCTGCTTGGCAGATGTGCATATGCATAACCAGTATATGGATTTATGGAAAAAATCGTATCTGTATGTACAGACGTTGTGGCAGTTGCCACATAAAAAGCATCGTCAGCATCCATATGTGCCAGAAATGATGCAACTGCCAGCTGAAAAATAATCAGCACTGCCGCAATCCAGAAATATACCGATGTTTCCATGTGTGTTTTTTCATCGTTTCCGGACATACGTTTTTCTCTGCACATAAAAATAAATCCTGCCACAGCTGCCAAAGCCATAACTCCCGCAAAACTGTATTCCAGAATATGCAGCGAAAGTTTTACCCACATCATCGGAAGTATCATCAGTTCCGCAACAGAAAACATCAGAAGATACCCGGCAAGAAGATACATGCCCATGGATTTCTTTTTACTTTTGTAAAGGACTACCCCTCCGGCTGCCCACGGAACTGCCAGCAGCCAAAAAGCTGCCAGCAGACATTTGATCACCATATTCATTTCTTCTCTCCGGCTTCCTGCTCAAGGATTCCCATTGCAACCTTCTCCGGAGTGATCGGAAGTTCTCGGACACGTACACCTGTTGCATTATAAACTGCATTGGCAATGGCCGGACAAGGTGTATCGATCACAAGCTCACCAATGGATTTTGCACCGAAAGGACCTGTCTTCTCGTAGCTGCTCTCAAACTCGATCCGCACCTTCGGAATATCCATACGGTTAGGAATCTTATACTGCATAAAAGAATTATTACGGATCTTTCCCTTATCCGTATACTGCACATCCTCATACAGAACCATTCCGATTCCCTGACCGATGCCACCTTCTGCCTGCACTCTGGCAAGATTTGGATTGATCGGGGTTCCACAGTCGATCACGCCCACATAATCAATGACATCGATCTGTCCGGTCTCTTTATCGACCTCCACTTCAGCGGCACCTACCATAAACGGTGGCGGAGAGATCGGAGAAGAATATTCTTTTACAACCTGAAGCTCACTGCAGACTCCACAGGTCGCTTTTCCTGCGATCTGCTGCAGCGTTACCTCTTTTCCGTCTTCTGTGCGTACTTTTTCTCCGTCAAAATCAGAATCCTCAGCTGATACTCCAAGCATCTGTGCGCCAAAAGCGTGGATTCTCTTTCTGAGTTCTCCGCAGGCCTGGATCACGGCATTTCCGGTAGCGTAGGTTGTGGAAGATGCATAAGAACCGGAATCATAGGGAGAAATATCTGTATCCACACTGAATACCACGATATTTTTCATATCTGTATCCAGACAGTCTGCTGCCATCTGAGCAAGAATGGTATCACAGCCGGTTCCCATATCAGAACATCCAAGTGCCAGGGTATAGGAACCATCCTCATTTAATTTAATGTCTGCTCCGCCGACATCGATCCCTGCAATAGATGAGCCCTGCATGGCCATAGCGATGCCGACACCCCGTACTTTGCCGTTACCCATATCACGGAACGGATATTTCTCATCCCATCCGATCATTTCCTTTGCACGGGCAAGGCATTTATCCATGGTACAGCTGCCGTTGACCGGTACATCCGGATATCCCGGAAGTGCCTCTCCCTCCATAGGCATGTTCAGCTCACGGAATTTTACCGGATCCATCCCCATCTTATGAGCCAGCTCGTCTGCTGCGGATTCCACAGCAAAAATACCCTGTGTGGCCCCATAGCCACGATAAGCGCCAGCTGCCTGCATATTGGTGTAAACAACATCATAAGCAAAACGGTAGGCTTCCGTATGACGATACAGCGCAATGGATTTATGGCCTGAAAGTCCTACGGTTGTAGGCCCATGCTCTCCATAGGCACCGGTGTTGGAAAGAGTATAAAGATCGATTGCCTTTACAATACCGTTTTCGTCTGCACCCATACGGATATGGACTTCCATCTCATGACGCGGAGAAGACGCGATCATGGATTCCTTTCTGGAAAAAACGATCTTGGATGGACGCCCGGTGACCCATGTTACCAATGCCGGGAAAACCTCACTGACAGAAGACTGTTTTGCACCAAAGCCCCCGCCGATACGAGGCTTGATCACACGAACTTTGGAAGACGGAATGTTCAGCGCATTTCCTACAATCCTTCGGATATGGAACGGGATCTGGGTGGAAGAAACCACCGTCAGTCTCTGAAAATGGTCCATATAACAGTAGGTACGGAAGGTCTCCATCATGGTCTGCTGATTTGCCTTTGTGTGGTAAACCTGGTCTACTGTATACGCACATTTTTCCAGCATGGCATCCACATCACCCACTTCTTCTACATTGGAGGAACAGAGATTACGCTTATTATCTCCGCCGGCCGGGATCGGCATATACCAGTCATCCTCCGGGTGCACCAGAATGGGATTATCCTTGGCTGTGTGGATATCCAGAACCGCTTCCTCCACACGATATTTTACCTTAATGCGCTTCAGGGCTTTATCTACTGCCTCTTCTGTCTCACCGGCTACGATGGCAACCGGATCCCCTACAAAACGCACATGCTTATCTATGATATAGCGATCCCATGGACTGATCTCCGGCGCTGTCTGCCCGGCCAGGGTAAATCTTTTGTGGGAAACATCCTCATAGGTCAGAACACAGGCAATCCCCTCGATCTTCTTTGCAGCATCTGTCTTGATCTCTTCCACCCAGGCATTGGCATGAGGACTTCTTAAGATCTTGACGATCAGGCAGTCAGAAGGTGCAAGATCATCGGTATAGACCGGTTTTCCGGTTACCAGCGACATTGCATCTGTTTTTGGCACCGGCTTGTTTACGTATTTCATTTTCCTTCCTCCTGTCCTTTTTTATAGTCGAGAAATTTCAGGATACTTCTGGTCTGTCCCACAAATCCCGAGCAACGGCACAGATTTCCGGAAAGATACTCCAGGATATCCTCTTCTGTGGGATCTTCTAGTTCCTTTAACATGGCAAATACATTCATGATAAATCCCGGATTGCAGAAACCGCACTGCTCTGCTCCCTCATTTGCCATAAAAGCTCCGAATTCCTTTGCTTCCTCCTGCATTCCTTCCAGAGTCACGATCCGTTTCCCGTCTGCGCGGGCAGCCAGCATGGAGCAGGACAGTACCGGACGTTCATCCATCAGCACAGTACAGAGACCACAGTTTGCAGTCTCACAGCCACGTTTTACGCTGTAACAGCTGTTTTTCCGCAGAAAATCCAGAAGCAGTTCATCCGGACGTACCTCTGCCTGCCGTTTTACACCATTCAGCCAGAAAGTGATATTCATTCTGCTCTCCCTCCAATCTCTTCCCAGGCTCTTCTGGTGAGGACTTTCACAAGAAGACTCCTGTATTCTTTTGAAGCACGCATGTTCTTGTCTGTAGAAACATGTTCCGCTGCATATGCAGCAAAAGAAGCTGCTGCATCCTTTTTCTGCTGTGCATTCATCTGTACAAAATCTTTTAAGATTCCCTCTTCATCTTCCAGGATCATTGCTTTTCCGGGTCTGGCTCCAATGACAGTTCTTGCTTTTCCGTCAATAAGAGCGGCCGCACAGGTGAGCACAGGAAAATCTGTGGAATTATTCCGCTGACTTAAGTACACACTGTTCAGCGGCTGTTTTTTTACAATGATATTTACCAGGATATCGTTATCCTTTTCCATGGATGCAAACTGTGCCAGCGGAATGGTGCCGCCATTGTACAGCTCCACCCAGGTATCCAGTGCCAGAAACATGGTCAGTACATCGGAAAATCCGAATCTTCCGAAAATACTTCCGCCCACTGTGGCACAGTTTCGAAACTGCACGCCCACAATGTGCCGTACACTTTCACGGACAGCACCGTTTGTATAGGCATTCAGCTCTTTATGAGTTTCCAGCGCATGAAGTGGTGTCATGCAGCCGATCACAAATGCTTCTTCTGTTTCTGTAATAATATCCAGTCCAAGACCTGACAGGTCAATGGCTGTCGTGATGTTCCGGTTTCCCATTTTCAGCCAGACCATACCGCCCAGCACACAGGCTGTTCTTTTCTGGTTCAGTTCATATGCCTGTTCAAGGCTTTCTGCCTTTACGTAATTCTTTATCTTCAGCATACTTTATTCCCTTCTGAATTCTCATTCTCTTTCTTTACGGCTGTTTTTCAGCCGAACATTTATTTTAACAGACTGTCAGCTAAATAGCTATTGTTTTTTCTCTGCTGTTCTGACGCCGCATTAGTCAACTGTCTCCAGAACGATAAACTGATACGGTTTCAAAACAATCTCCTTTTCTGTGATCTCCACAGCTTTCTGATTATTCAGAAGCACCTTTTTCACTTCTCCCGGCAAAGATACCTTCTGTGACTGTGCCTGCATATTTCCCAGGATCAGAAGATTTTTCTCACCGTTTCTTGTATATGCGATCAGATTCTTCTGTTCTTCCTGATATGGAGCGAATGTTCCATATACAAGCGTTTCTTTATATTCCGGAGCTTTTCTCAGTGCAGTCAGCTTTTTGTAGAAAGAAAGGAGGGAGTCACTGTCCGTTAGCTGGGACTCTATATTGATCTCCTTATAATTCGGATTAACCCCAAGCCACGGCTCTCCTTTTGAAAATCCCGCATTTTTCTCTGCGCTCCACTGTACCGGAGTTCTGGCATTGTCTCTGGAAAATGCGGAAGCAGCATCAAGCGCTTCTTTTTCACTGCATCCGGCACGAAGCGCTACCTGGTATTCATCGATGGTACTGATGTCATCAATCTGGTCCATAGAAGTAAACTCCATATTTTCCATACCGATCTCCTGCCCCTGATAAATAAACGGAATTCCCTTCAGCAGGAAATAAACACCTGCCAGGAGCTTCCTTGAATCCGGACAGCGGTCTTCCGGAGAAATATAGTGACAGACACCTCTTGGCTCATCATGATTCTCAATAATGTTGGAGATCATACCAGTATCCCCGATCCTTTTCTGAGTATGGAAAATACACTTCTTGTACTCTTCCGGAGTCAGGTACGGTTTGGATGCATACCAGCCATCCTCGCTCTTTCCGTAACAGGTTTCCTCAAAATCAAACATGGATGAAAAGTATCCGTTTTCTCCGATAAAATCTTTGATCTCATCTTCCTTTTCATTGAATACCTCTCCTACAGTAAAAGCGTCATAGGGATGAAAGCACTTCTCAGCCATCTCTCCCAGGAATTCTCCAATCCCCTCTGCCTCCTCCAGCATCCTCTCGATGCTGCAGAGCCCGTCTGCACGATCGGCAGGATAATCAGAAAATGGAAGCTTCTTCTTGATATTGATAATGGCATCAATACGGAATCCTCCAAGCCCCTTTTCCATCCACCAGCGGATGTTTTTGTAGACTTCCTCTCTTACTTCAGGATTCTCCCAGTTGAGATCCGGCTGCTTCTTGTGGAATACATGGAGATACTGTTTATCCGGATGTCCCGGAAGCTCTTCCCATACCGGGCCACCGAAATAGCTTCTCCAGTTGCAGGGAGCCTTGTCATCCTTTTTGTCCCGGATATAAAAGAAATTTCCATACTTTCCGTCCGGATCCTTAATGGCCTCCTGAAACCACTCATGCTCATCGGAGCAGTGATTCACCACCAGATCCATAAGGATGTACATTTCTCTTTTTTTTGCTTCTGCGATCAGACGATCCATATCCTCCATGGTCCCAAACCTAGGATCAATAGAATAATAATCTGCGATGTCATATCCCTGGTCTGCAAGCGGAGATTTATAGATCGGGGAAAGCCAGAGGATATCTGCTCCCAGTTCCTTCAGATAATCAAGCTTGCTGATGATTCCCGGGATGTCTCCGATCCCGTCTCCGTTAGAATCATAAAAGCTCTTGGGGTATATCTGATATACCACCTTGTCATGCCACCATTTTCGTTGCATCCTAATTCCTGCCACTCAAAATGTGATTAAACATACTCACATCGAGATAATGCGGATTCTCACGAATACCGCTTACTGTTTCTTTGTGTATGCTTTTGAGTAACCGGAGTTATCTCTACTCACAGATCCTAAGTACACTCCACAGTCGTTAATTCCCGAAATAGCCTTCGGTACATACTTACGTTTGCGGGATCATGCAACTTCGTAAGTCTCTGCATCTCTCAGATTCAGTGCTGCATTGAGATCTCTGTCCTCAATATATCCACATGTGCATCTGTAGATCCTGTCTGAAAGTTTCAGATCTTTTTTTATACAGCTGCAGCAGTGGCAGATCCTGGAAGATGGATACCATCGGTCAACTACCCTCAGTTCGATTCCATATTCAGCACATTTTGTTTTCAATTTTGTCCGGAATTCATAGAATTTCTGGGACGCAACTGCTTTTGAGAGATGCCGGTTCTTCATCATCCCGGATATGTTCAGATCCTCAATCGTTATATGAGACGGCTTGGTTTTCACTATCTCAGATATTACCTTGTTGATATGATCTGTACGGATATTTTCTATCCGATGATGAAGTTTCTGTACTTTAAGCTTTTGTTTGCATATATTTGCTCTTTGAGTGGACTCTCCTTTCTTTAAGTTCTCATATTTACGGGAAAGCTTTCGCTGTGCCCGTCTTAATTGTTTCTCAAGTTTTCTGATCCGTGCTGTTTTATTGATATTTCTGTATACAGTTCCATTTGACACAACTGCAAAGTCTTTCAGCCCCAGATCGATTCCGATCCCATCAGTGAAATTTCCAGCTGCTTCCGGAGCAGGTATATCGACAAGTGCAGACACATAATATCTGCCTGCTTTCACGGAAACTGCCCCGCTTCGGATCACATATCCATCCTTAGAGGTCGGAATGTAACCTTTTTCTTTCAGCCTTACCCAGCCAAGTGTTGGGATCTTGATCCTGTGACGTTCACAGAGACAGTCTTTGGGATTATTCTTTACAAAATACATTTTTACATCAGATCTTCCTTTTTTCTTATATCTCGGGAAACTACTCTGATGATGAAAAAATCTTGAAAAAGCGGTACAGGCATTTTCGATTGCATTCTTTACCGATTTGGAACTGACTTCTCTGATCCAGAAATATTCCGGATGCCTTGGAAGGTATTCATTGTTCAGCCATACACTGAACGACTTGCCGCTCATAAATCTTTCACCGGCATCATAACGTTCTTTATTATGAAACAGATAGAAATTATAAATATATCTGCATGTGCCGATTGTCTTATGTATTTTGATCTTCTGCTCTTCTGTAGGATCGATCTCTGTCTTGAAGCTCTTCAGCAATCTCCTCATCCTTTTCTATCTGTTTTTTATACTTACGAAGTCCATATAATCTACAGGAAAACACATGAAGGATGGAAATAATATCCTGTACAAGTTCTTCCTGTGGTGACAGTTCTTCATTGTTCACCACCAGTATCGTTGTGTGGAATTTCATGCAGAATCTTTCAAACCAGTCGTATCCAAAACGGATAAATCTGTCTTTATACGTGATCACTATGGTTTTGACCTTCTGCTCCATGACTTCGTCCAGTAATCCATTCCATTTCTTGCGGTTATAATTAAGTCCGCTTCCATAGTCTTCAATGCACTGGTCTACGATCATTCCTCTGGCATTACAGAACTGACGCAGAAATGCTGTCTGATCTTGAAGATCATCCCTTTGGTTTTTTGTAGATACTCTTGCATAAATAACAACTTTTCGTTTATCATGTTCTATATTTATACCTTTAAATTGAAGATACTGGTCATATGTGTAATAACGCCTGTCTGTTGGAGTTCGGTTTGCTTTTAAGATTCCCTCTCTGTCCCATCTCTGAAGCGTTTTTACAGAAACACCTAATAATTCAGCAAAATCTTTTGGTTTATAATTTGTGATATTTGATGTGTTCATAATATACCTCCATAAGTATATTTAAACACATTTAATATCTTTTTACAATATATTTAGTTACTTATATCATCCTCCTATGCCTGTTTGATCATGCAGTACTGCTTCAGATCAAATCCTTTTTTCTGTACAATGCCATATAATTTAAATCCGAATTTCTCATACATGGAAACATTTGCCGGATTATGGGTTTCCAGAGAGATCATCAGCTTATGCCTGTCCGCATAATCGATCACCTCATCCATCAGTTTTTCAGCAAGACCGTGATGCTGCATCTTCGGCGCCACTGCCAGATAGATCACATGAAGCCTTTCTGCTGTATGAAGCTGGGAAGTCCAGCTGGAATTCAGATAGTCTTTTCCCTGGATGAATTTCCACAGGGTCGCAAGACTTGGATCTTCCTTGATCAGATATCCGTCTGTTTTCAGCAGGGCAAAAAAATCTACCATCAGATTATGTAAGGCTGCTTCATGCTCCGTTCCATCGGACACTACCAAGATGCTGTTCAGATCACTGCTGTCTGCGTAGATCTCACAGGTCTCAAAAAATTCCGTAAGATCGCAGGTAAAAAGCTCCGGCATCAGCCGCTCTCTGGTATCCCTGTCCGGGATCAGTGCATGATACAGAGGATCCTCCGAAAAACATACGGTCAGAATCCGTATCAGTTTGTCCAGGTCTTCTTCTTTCACTCGGTATAAATTCTGGCTTTCCATTCTTTCCTCCAGGTATGGTTTTATTCTGTTCCTTTTTCAAACATATCACTGACCTCGCAGATCAGATTCCTGAGCTTTTCCGCTGCACGGATCAGATATTCAATATCATCGGCATAATAACGCTTCTGTCTTTCCCAGGCTTCCTTGAGGCTCTGCTTTTCCGCCTCCAGACTGTCACCCGGCTTCTTTTCCTTCAGGCTTTCCACAAGATCATAAAGGTTCTCATGGTGGATGATCCTGCCCTTTCCCCACATCAGGCGATCCGGGGACTGCTTCAGGATATATTCTGTAAAATGATAAAAGACTTCCCGCTCAAACTGAAAGGCATAACAGTTGTTGTCAATACTGTAAAAGGCCTCCAGCGCAGGTGCGATCTCTCCCTTTTCCAGATATCCCATAGCTTTCTTCAGTGCATAAAGATTGTTCTGCACTGCCTGCTGCGGAAAGATCACATTATCATCCCAGTCCAGACGTACCAGATAATCCTGAGATTTTCGGAATACACCGAGAAGCTTTTCAGTAATGGCATCGGCTTTTTTCCAGTCACGTTTTTCTTCCGGAAGGCTGTTGAAGCGCCGTACCTGCTCTGCAAGGATGGCAGCCGCTTTTTTTGCCTCTTCTGTTTTTTTCAGAAGGAGTGTACTGTCGACGCCGGTCTGCATACACAGATCCGGATCCAGGGTCTTAATACTTTGGTCCAGTACCCGCCCGAAATCCATTGGCGGCAGAGCAAGGCTGTCAATAGCCAGAAGAAGTTTCAGATAAAATTCATGATGGAATCTGTATACCTCTTCCTCATAAACATCCTGGTTATCGTACTGAGAATGATAATAATTTTCCATAAACGGGCCACCGCTGAAATCATTGACCATGGACGGGATCCCGGAAATAGCCATGGTAAAATCATCAGACCAGGTTTCAATGGGATACAACGTGGTCATGCCCTCCGGATAAATCCCCTCCGGCATCTGCACAGTATCCACGAAGCTGCGCACAAAATCCGCATACTCATAGGTACACCGTACTGCATCTCTGGTACTGTGTGCATGAGCCGGAAGCTCAAAATTCAAATCTGCGATCACGCGGCCCTGCCACTCCGGTCTTGCCTCAAACACCTGGCGATAAGCACCTGTGGACCAGTCATATTTTGTGTCGGAAATCCCCCATTCTTCTGCTGCAAGAGCACATACCACAATAGTATGGCGAGGTTTGTAGCCACCACGGATCAGCGCCCTGGCAATTCCAATGATCATGGCCACTGCCGCATTATCGTCCTGAAATCCTTCAAAATAGGAATCATAGTGAGCGCTTAACAGGATCATGGAATCCGAATCAGTTCCCGGGATTTTGCCAACGATATTGTAGGTATACTGGTCTTTGATCACCTCTGTGTCCGCATCAAATTCCACGGAAAGCTCCGGAACACGATTCCCATTCTCATTTTTCTCTTCCATCAGCCGGCGGATCATAAGAAAATCTGCCCGTGACATGGAAAATGCAGGCGCACAGGAAGGTCCTGCGATATCCTGTGCATTCAGAGCCGTATCATCGATCTGTGCATATCCCCTGCTCTGTACGGCGATCAAAGCCGCTGCACCCTTCAGGTGTGCCTGATACACCGGGTAGTTGATCCACCATTCTTCTCTCTGATTGATCTCAATAAGAACCAGCTTTCCTTTCACATCGATATTCTTATATTCGTCAGCTGTACCTTTTCCAAGATATACAAGATCAAACCTCTGAAAGCCATTGGTCTTAAAATCTGTCTGATATGCGCCAAGCTGGATCTCCCGGCAGGTTCCCTCTCTGTCATGGCAGCGCATCACCGCTTTTTTAAATTCCCATGCATCCACACGGATCTTATCTTTTTCTACCTGTGTGAGACCGGCTTTTTTCATTTCTTCCAAAAGCATATCTCCGGTTTTTCGCTCTGCCAGGGAGCCTGCTGTACGGTATCCCAGAACCGGATTTGTTTTTTCCTGTTCCATGCGCCTGGCCAGATCATAAGATTCTTTTATATTCAGGCATGAAACACATTTCTCCACGATGTTCAAATTTACTGTCATCCCTTTCTCAGCAGTGTCCCGGTCATCAGTTCTGTCAATCCGGCAGGGACATGCCTTTAACTGCTATAAATTATACATTATCAATGTGCGGATTTCCAGATAAAAAAACGCGATTTGTTCAGCCAGGAAAAATCCTTCTCACAAATCACGTTTTTATAATATCGATCTGAAAAGACATGCTCTTTCCGTCCTGTGAAACCCCAGTAAAAAAGATATGATATTTTTCATATGTAAATACGGATAATTAATCATATTTTCTGTCTGTTACCGTTGTTTTTGTATATATTAAATATTATTTTAAATATTATATATTATTTTCTGGTATTTTTTACTGAAATATGTTATAAAAGAAGTAAGAAAAACTACCGGAAATCAGATATTCCTGCTTCCGGTCCGAAATAAAGGAGGAATCTTTATGGCAAAACGTATTATCACCATCAATCGTATGTTTGGAAGCAACGGACGCCTTATCGGCAAGACTCTGGCTGAAAACCTGGACATCGGTTTTTATGATAAAGAACTGATCGACATGGCTGCCAAGAAAAACAATATCCCCTTCGACACCCTGGCAAAGGTAGACGAGAAAAAGGCCAGTCAGTGGGTATTTCCTGTTGACAGCGAGCTGCAGTTTACAGATAATTTCTCCTTTGTACCAATGAATGATGTTCTCTATGATCTTCAGAGAAAGATCATTCTTTCTCTTCCGCAGAGAGAGGACTGCGTAATTGTCGGCCGCTGTGCGACCAATATCCTGAAGGATAAATCACTTAAAATTTTTATCCATGCTCCTTTTGAGGAAAGAGTCCAGAATGTGATACGCCGTACCGGCAGAGAAGAAGCCAGCGCACGGAAGCTGGTCAAAAAAATGGATAAAGAGAGAAAGGCTTACTATGAATACTTTACAGACAGCAAATGGCTGGATATGACACAGTATGATCTCTGTATTGACAGCAGCCGGTTTTCTATGGAGCAGATTGTTGAGATTGTAAAGAGATGTCTTTAGGATTCTTTTTTTCTGAAATTTTTTTCTGAAAAATGTTTTTACGCTTTGGAAGCGTAAGTGAAACCGCAGGGGAGGGGAAGCACTCGTAGTTGCGAAAGGCCGTTTCCCCTCCCCTGCACCCCTTCCCTCTGGCCCCGCTATGAACCGTACGTTTTGGTTATGTTACGTTGTTGACAGGGTGATGAATTCTGCGTTTGTTTAAAACGACAGGCTGTGCCGATCTCATCGGCATAACACCTTTCAACAAGAAGACGTATTCTTCCCACACCTCCAACGGCGGACGCTCAACTCATCAAAACGTAAGGACAGGACACCACGCGTCCGCTTCCACCTCTCCGGCTGAAACGTCAGCCGGGGAAGTGACAGTCCTCCGGGCTGCTACGGAGGACTGTCACTTCCCCGGCGTCCGTTCGCCAATATACCCTTTCAAAAACTCATATATATCCCTCTCCAGCGGCGGACACCCTTCCACATAATTCTGAAACTTACAGGTACAGTGTCCCACACCAAGCACACCCGTCTTACCACGATACCCCTGCCCGATGCAGATTTTTTCATCCAGCTTCTCAAAAAGCCCCTCTTCCTTCAGCATCTCCAATGCCGGGATCAGATACCCGTAGCAGGCACTGCAGGATTCCACTTCCTCCACGGCATCTGCAAGCTCCACAACCTTTCTGGATACCGGCATCCTCTGATCCGCACCATCCTCCAGAAATCTGACCTCTGCCTTTGAAATATCTGAGCAGCCCACCCCAAGCTCACCTGCCAGCTTCACATAGGGAACCTCAGCTACCTCATAATGCATCATCTGACACACATACGCGTCCACGAGAACCGGATCACAGGCAGCCATTACACGGTTCATCACGACAGGATTTCCACCATCTTCAAAATCCAGATCCCCGCAGATATTATCCACAACAATAAAGTCCTGCTGTATCCCCATATTCAGATGAGCAATGGGTTTATGAAGCCCCAGAGAATGAAAACGTCTCTTTTCCTTATTTGGGATCAACCCCTTCATATTCTTAAGGGCACAGGTGATCTTTGTCTGACAATGGCCTTTCAGAACCGGCACATTGATCAGAAAATCAAGCTCCTTTACCCGCTCACAGACATTCAGCTCCATTCCGCCGCAGTCCACAGAAATACCCTTATCCTTCTGCATATCCCAGAACGGCACCTGATACTCTTCCTCAAGCCTGTCAAAGCCACAGGTCTCAAAGGCCTCCCTTGTCTTATCTCCTACCCAGGATCCCTCCAGCATCACCATATCCCGGAAGCCATGCTCCTTCAGATACTCGATAATTCCTGCAACCACTTCCGGATGAGTCGTTGCACCCCAGGAAGCCTCTGAAGGAGAAACCAGATTCGGCTTGATCCCGATCTTTTTCTTTCTGTCCCCGATATGAGATTGAAGATCCGCTTTTTCCAGAAGCTCCTTTGTCATTCTTTTATATTCCGTACCACTGGTAATAATAATCTGATTTTTATCCATAATTATCAAAATTCCTTTCTTTCTGCAATGTGAATGATAAGCCAGACAAAACAGCCGACAAATACAGCAGTCATCACAATCATAAAAAATACCCTCTCTACCAGTTTCCCGGTAAAAAGGATATTTTATCCGACACAGCAGTCTCGTATTATCTTTCGATCTTTGCCCCGTTCCACCATGGGAATTCTCGGTTCAGCCATTTTCCTGCAAGCTCACTCCATGGTTCACAGGCTCTTGCGATCCCTCTGCCGTTTTCGTTGGCAGTCAGCTCATTTGCCAGGCCGATCCCATGGGGTCCCTGCGGAAAAACATGATACTCCACTGGAATGCCCTTTTTATAGAGTGCCTGAACAAAGAGAAGTGTATTATCCAGCAACACCGTCTGATCCTCAAAGGTATGCCAGATAAAGGTTCTGGGTGTATCTTCCGTAACCTGAAATTCCAGAGACATCCGATCTTTCAGCTCCTCATAACGATCTCCCAGAAGATTTCGAAAGCTTTCTTCATGACCAGCTTCCCCTGAAGTGATCACCGGATAATTCAGGATCATGCCATTGGGACGGATCCTCTCGTTTTCCATTCCCGTGATCCCGGCAAGCTCCTCAGTATTCCAGAATACTCCCAAAGAAGCTGCCAGATGGCCACCTGCCGAAAAACCTGACACAATGATCTTATTTTTTTCAATATGCCACTTATCGCTGTTCTCTCTGAGAAGAGCTACTGTTTTTGCCAGCTGACGGAGAGCCACCGGATATCTGGCAGGTGCCACACTATAACGAAGTACCACTGCGTGATAGCCCATTCCCATAAACCGGACAGCAATGGCTTCTGCCTCTCTGTCAGAAGTCATGCCATAAGCTCCGCCCGGACAGATCACTATGACCGGACGCTTCTGTCCCGGATAGAGTTCTTCCGACTCCTGCCAGAAATAGGTCTCTATCCATGCCTCATTATAGTCCTTTGTTTTTTCTTCGATCACAATTCTTTCGTTGATCATTCCGGTTTTCCCTTCTTCATTTCATTGCTTCCCTGATCGCTGCAAGAAGTTCATCGTACTCTTCGTAAGCCGGAATTTCCGGATGATCTGCACGGATCTGCTCTGTACTGCGGAAGAGGAAGCCTGCTTTGCTTGCCTGGATCATTCCAAGATCATTGTAGGAATCTCCACTTGCGATAGTCTCAAATCCCATGGACTGCAGTGCCTTCACAGTTGTCAGCTTGGATTTCTCACAGCGCATCTTAAAGCCTGTGATCTCTCCGTTCTCTGCTACTTCCAGGGAATTACAGAAAAGTGTCGGCCGTCCAAGCTTCTCCATCAGCGGAGTTGCAAACTGTGTAAAGGTATCACTGATCAGTATCACCTGGGAAAAAGATCTCAGCTCATCCAGAAATTCCTTTGCTCCCGGAAGGGGATCGATCTTTGCAATAGTCTCCTGGATCTCTTTCAGTCCCAGACCATGCTCTTTCAGAATTCCAAGTCTCCAGTTCATCAGCTTATCATAATCCGGCTCATCACGGGTTGTTCTCTTGAGCTCCGGAATTCCGCTTGCCTCTGCAAATGCGATCCAGATCTCCGGTACCAGTACACCTTCTACGTCCAGACATGTAATATACATCTTTCATATCCTCCTCTTGATCCAACTTACCGTTGATATTTCACAAAGTCTGACTCCTTCCGGCTGTCAGAACTCTTTAATCTTTTAGCGCTTTACCCTGATATTACCATATGCTCTCAAGGTCTGTAAACAGTTTTATTTTTTCTTCTTTTCCGATTCATAGATCTTCAGCTCTTTCAATGCTTTTTCCCCAAGAGGATACAGCATGAAAATATTAAAGATCGTCATCAGGCCGATTCCTACATCTCCCAGATCCCATACAAATGTGTAAGCCGCGATCCCACCGATAAACAGCATCACCAGGGCCAGCACCTTATATCCTGTCTGTGAACCCCAGTTATCACCGAAAAGATAGGCCACATTGCCTCTTGCATAAAACAGGATTCCCAGGAATGTGGAAAAGCTGAACATAAACAGTGTTGCAGCAATAAAGATCACTCCAAACTGCCCCATATGATAATGCATGGCAGTCTGAAGAAGTTCCATTCCGGAAAGCCCCTGTACCAGATCTTCCGGAGCCAGAAGCATGATCATAGCTGTACAGCTGCAGATCACGATCGTATCCACAAATACACCCAGGGCCTGGACAAATCCGGCTTTTACCGGACTGTCACATTCTGCTGCCGCTGCTGCACAGGGAGCAGAGCCGCTTCCAGCCTCATTGGAAAAAAGGCCTCTTTTTACTCCGTTCATCAGCACGACGCCAAATCCGCCGGCAACAGCCTGACGAAATCCGAAAGCTTCTTCAAAAATCCGTTTAAATACTCCCGGCATACTTCCAAGATTTGTAAATATAATAAACAGCGTGATCACAAAATAAAGCACTGCCATCACCGGCACCAGAAGATCCAGAACTTTAACCGTTGCATTCTTCCGAAGCACGATCACAGCTGCGATCACTACCAGCACGATGGTAGTATACATCGGCGGAATATCAAAAGCATTTTTGAAAGACGCCGTGACGGAATTGCTGATAACCTGACTGATCCCACACCAGCAGATCAGGCCGGAAATGGCAAACAGAACGGAAAGCAGAACCTTTTTTCGTTTTCTGCCCTGTTTTTCTTCCCAGTAACGGTGGATATAGTAGGCAGGACCGCCCCTGTAGCCACCATAAAGAGGATCCTTTTCTTTATAGAGCTGTGCCAGGGTTGCTTCGATAAAAGCAGTGGAGGAACCGATCAGCGCCGTGATCCACATCCAGAATACCGCTCCTGCACCTCCTGCCGAGATCGCAGCTACCACACCGACCAGGTTTCCCATTCCCACACGGGTAGCTGTAGACACGATCAGCGTCTGAAATGCTGAAAGATTATTTTTGTCACTTTTCTTTTCTGACAGGGCTCGTACCATATCCGGAAAAAGACGGATCGGCAGAAGCTTTGTCCTGATGGTAAAATAGATACCGGTCGGAATCAGAAGCAGGATCAGAAGTGAGATTCCCAGCGTACTTCCTCCCGGAAGCGGGATCCTTATCAGATCTCCCCACAGAAATGTATAGATCTTTTCAATCATTGTTACTATCATGTTACTGTTTCCTTTCCCCAATCACCCCATGTGATCGTTTTGTTCTCTTTTTCTGCCCGTTGTTTGTATTTATTTCTGCAACGTTTTAAACGGGCAAAGCGTATCTATCATTATAATAGCTTTCTGTTTGTATGTAAAGAAAAATCCCGAATCTTTCGATCCGGAATTTTTTTGTATTGGTAACTTTTCTGTTATTCGACATATTTCTGATATCTGTCTGTTTTTATGAGCATAGCTGCCTTTTACTCTCAGCCAGCCAGGTGGAACATCTCGATCAGGAAGATCCAGCTCATTCCATAGTATGTTATCACAGCTACAAGATCGTTCACCGTAGTGATCAGCGGACCTGAGGCTACTGCCGGGTCCACACCAACCTTTTTGAAAAACAGCGGTATGCAGGTTCCCACTGCACTGGATACCAGCATAGCCACCAGCAGGGATAATCCGATACAGCCGGATACTGCATAGGCAAAAACGAGTGTTTTTCCTTTAAATAAGAAGATATACAATCCGATCAGTACAAAAGACAGAATACCGAGTAAACCACCGTTGCAAAGACCGATCCGCATTTCCTTCAGTACAAGCTCTGCTTTCTGTCTGCCTGTCAGTGTCTCATCCATCAGTACACGAATGGTTACAGCCAGGGACTGGGTTCCAACATTTCCTGCCATATCCAGGATCAGAGACTGAAAGCACATGATGATCGGCAGACAGGTAACTACTTTTTCAAACATTCCCACAACAGAAGATACCACCATACCAAGGCCCAGAAGAACGATCAGCCAGGGCATTCTTTTTTTCATGCTTTCAAAAAGAGGTTCTTTCAGATCTTCCTCTGCAGTCAGACCAGCCAGCTTTGCATAATCCTCTCCCATCTCATCGTCTACCAGATCGATGATCCCTGCGGATGTGATCACTCCAAGGAAACGATTGTCATCGTCCAATACAGGAATGGAATCTTCAGAATAATCCTTCAGCCGTTCCATACAGTCGTCGATCTGCTCAGTACCATACACATATGGATAGGAAGTTACGATCAGCTCTTCCATAGGGTGGTCCTGTCTTGCTGTGATCAGATCCTTCAGATCCAGGGCTCCATAAAACTCCCCTCTGTCCGTCACTGCAAAAATCGTAGAAATATTATCATTATCTGCCGCCTGGGAAACCAGCTCACTCATGGCCTGCTTTACGGTCAAATTTTCACGGATCACAATGCAGTTCGTTGTCATTCTGCTTCCGATCTCATCCTCATCAAAGGAGCGGATCATTTCAATATCTTTCCGCACCTGTTCATCCAGAAGCTGGATCAGAAGCTTGCGTTTTTCTTTATCGATCTGCTTTAAAACATCTGCCAGGGCATCGGTTTCCATTTTGGAAAGAATGGCTGCCGCTTTTTTTACATCCATCTCTTCCAGATATTGTACAGTTTCTTCTTCCTCCAGATATTCAAAAACATCTGCCAGCATACTGCTTTCCAGGATACGGTATAGTCTGCTGCGCTCCGCAGTGCTTAATTCTCTTAATACTTCCGCCAGATCGTTTTCGTGGAAATCCTGCAGCTTTTCACTTAAAACTGCCGGAGAAACACTGCTTCGGATCAGACTCAGAATATCTTTTGAAAAATCCTGATTTCTTTTTGTCATTTTCTCATCCTCCTCACATAGTTTCGCACAAAACACGCACACCAAAAACAGACATGTTAAAGCATGTCTATGTGCTGTTTGATTTTCGATTGTGTTTCCTTGGGATTTGAGTATAAAGCGAAATGAATTTATACATGATCGCCTTACTGTAAGATTCTCAGAATGAGAAGAATGAAAAAGATATCTATTATAATCCTGCTACAATTATAATGTAATAATACCGTACAGATTCTGATGACACCGATACATCCTGTCAAATATATCCTTCTGATATATAGATATAATATTCCCACAGATATTCCGTACACTTAAAACAGAATGGAACAGTCTCATCTCGCTCTGTTCTTTCCATCTTTCACTCTGAGAGCTACAACTTCGCCCATGAGAATCACAACTGTCCATTCTGTTCACCTGCCTTTTTTCTTAATTTTTTTTATCAACCCGGCCATTATAACGTTCCCGGCCGGGTTTTGTCAACCGGATTTATGGTTAAATTTATTGTAAATCCGGTTGAAATTTTATGGTTTACAGAGGTGGATGTTTATGCAGCAGCATTTGCGTTGATCGTATCAATGACTTTTTTTATTCCAAGCCAAACACCCATATCTGTAAAGATTTCCGAAATGCTCCCACGATCCGTAAACGGAGATTCCAGCAAAACAGAAAGATCCTTCATCATTCCATTATGAACAATATACTCAATGATCTGATTTACAAAATAAATCTGCCTGCTGTCCAGACTTACATCCTCAAGATACTTTGAAAAAGCTTCCTTGGCTGCATTCATATCAAGACCTACCATTTCTCTGATAAATTCTCCCAATGGCTTTCTGCCAAATTCTGCTTCATAATCCTCTTTTGTACCAAGCTCGCTCCAGAGAATTTTTTCCAGTTCAGCTACATCTTTTTCTGTAAGTGACTGATTCTTTTTCAGCTTAGCTATTACATGGTTATCCTGATGCTGTCGGACATAATATTCTACTCGTACCTTATAATTTTCCAGATCATTGTTTTCCAATTCTGCTTCTTTCCATTCCGTTGAAAGAATTTCGTCTGTAAAATTGGTCATATATTTATTCCTGCTCTTATCCGGAATATACTTCATAAGATCTCTCAGATTTTCCCTGATATTTTCAAATTCATTGATTCCTGCATTTTCCACATACTCTGTATGCAAAATCTGATCGATCAGCTCTGTCTGTGCCTGAATCTCCGGTATATTTGCCACTCCGGCAATTCCGGAAACCTTTTTTAAAAGATCTTTTCGCGCACTTGTATATTTCTTTCCAACCAGAGATGCAAGTTCTATTCCATACATAAGTGCATCAAAACGTACTGCTGTTACTTCATCACTTTCAGGCAAAATCAAGGGTGCAACCTCTTCCCGTACAAGTAAAGTATCTTCATAAGTAAGCATCTGATAGTTCGACTCTTCTGAATATAATTCTACATATTTCAAATGTTGGCGAACTGTAAAACTATCTCTTGGGAGCTCTTTTACTTTTTCAGTCATGTGCTTTACAAGTGCAGTCCTGTACGCAGTTAATTTATCTGTCTGATATTTAATATCCTGAAGCTTGTACGAAATCTCAAACTGAAGATTAAAAACTGCACTTTGCAACGCCATCAGATTTGCGCTTGCTTTTCCTTTATTCATTCGGAAAAACTCAAAATTTCCACAAAAATCAAAAATGTAAAACTTTTTCTTATCTTCCCCATCCAACAATCCCGGGCATAGTCTTGTTCCTCGTCCGATCATCTGCCAGAATTTTGCTTTACTCATAACTTTCTTAAAGAATACAAGATTAAGAACTTCAGGTACATCAATTCCGGTATCTAACATATCTACAGAAATTGCGATCTGCGGTAGTTTTTTCGGATCTGAAAACTCATCAATTGCACTCTGTGCATATTTCATTCTGTTATCGATCACCATAGCATAATTCTTTAAATGCGGATATTCCTTATTAAAAATCTCAAGGATCTTTTCCGCATGATCATGATTTTTCGCAAAAATAATTGTTTTTCCAATCTTCTGTCCGTATTCAATTTTAATTCCATCTCTCATCAGGACATGAAGAATTTTTTTAATGGTATCTTCGTTAAAAATCCAGGTATTCAATGCAGCCGAATTTATCGCTTCCGGAAGTTTTCCATTTTCGTCTTCAAAAGTATTTTCATAGATTTCTTTATCTGCTTCTGAAAGTTCATCATATACAATTCCCTGATCAATAAATTTTACCCTGGATTCCACCGAAAGATAATCAACCAGATATCCATCCTTAACCGCCTGCGCCAGATCATATCCATAAGTGGGATCTCCGTTTGCCAGTTCAAACACTTCATATGTATTTTTGTCAATCTCATCTTTCGGTGTTGCGGTAAGTCCTACAAGCAGTGCATCAAAATATGTAAAAATATCTTTATACTTATTATAAATAGATCTGTGCGCTTCATCACAAATGATCAGATCAAAATGACCACAGGTAAAAACTTTTCCTTCTTTATCATTTATCACATCAATACAATTTATCATGGTCTGATATGTGGAGAAAACACATCGCGACATATAATTATTCTTTTCTTCAACCAGATTTGTACAGGAAAAATCCTGCATCCAGTTTACAAAACTTCTTTTCGCCTGTGTTACCAGTGAATTTCTGTCCGCCAGAAAAAGTATATTCTTTACCCAGCCCGCATCAACCAGTACCTTGCACAAAGCCATTACTGTTCTGGTTTTTCCGGAACCTGTGGCCATAACAAGCAGGGCTTTTCTCCGATTCTTTTCATCAAAGCTCTGGCATACTGCTTTTATCGCGGCTTCCTGATAATAGCGGTCTGCTATCTTTTTATCTACAGAAATATTTTGCAGGCTTGTCCGCATACTCAAAAGGTTAAACCATTTCTCCAGATCCCGTTTGGAATAAATAACTGAACATTTTCTTTCCGGATATTGTCCGTCTATGATCCGAGTTTCAAAACCATTGGTAAGGAAAATTACCGGACGTCGTTCATATTTCTTTTCCAGCAGATCTGCGTAAAGTTTCGCCTGCTGCCTACCCTCAGCAATATCCTTACAGGTACGTTTTGCTTCTATAATTGCCAGAGGTTTATTCATATCATCATAGAGAACATAATCAATACGTCCAATCCCTGATTTATTCGGCATTCCTGTCACAGTCATCTCATTTAACCAATCTTTTCCCTGTGTCCATCCTGCATCAATGAGCATGGAATCTATGTAAAGTTTTCTGGTTTCATATTCAGACAGATCCAGAGGTTTCGGAACATATGTCTGCTGCTGTTTCTCGTGGCGTGCGGACAGTTCTTCCCTGAGAAAAGTATTTTCTGCCATCAGTTTTTGTAGATCCAGTTCCTGCTGGGCAGTTTTTTCCTGTTCTTTCAGAAGTGTTTCCTTTGTTTTTCTGGCTGTTTCCCTGGATGCCTTTGCCTTCTCAATTCTGCCATCAATAATCGACTTATCAAATGGATGTTCCTGATACTGTTCTCCATAACAATATGCAACGTAATCTAAAAAAATTGACAGATTTTCAAGGCAAAGCATCGCTGCATCTCTGCCAGGTTTTTTATTGCTATGTGCCACACTGTTTTCACATCTGCGGATATAATCCATGCGTTTCCAAAGATCCGGTCCCACTAACTGTCTGAATTCCTCTGTATTCATCAAAGTATGAAGATTATCCTGGTACGGAATCTGCAAACTGTTTTCCACAGAATACAACCATTTTACAGCAAATTCCATAGCCCGGCGGCTGTTAAGAATACTCGCATCCGGATCTGCTAATATGATCTTCTCCGCAGAGATGGCAACATTCGCAAATGCAGAGAATTTTGATTCATTTTTTAAATAATCAAAGTTTGTTACCATTGTGAAATCTCCCTCTTTTACTTTCACTTTACATTGCCAATAAATTCATTACCAAATTAACCATAATATCTTTTTCTTTTGGATCTGACTCTGCAATCATCAATGTAATTGCTACTAATGCACCATCACTTATCCTTTTCTGTCCATCTTTGTAAAGTATATCATTACGAGCTAAAAATTCCAAAAATAACGATGCAGCGATTCTCTTACATCCATCAGCATAAGGATGATCTTTTATCATAAAATACAAAAGATTAGCAGCTTTCTCTTCTAAAGAAGGATAAACCTCTCCTCCGAAAACATTTTGGTAAATTGCTGCAAGAATACCTTCAACTTTTCCCGTTTCTTTTTCAACACCAAAGACATCCGAATGAAATGAATCTTCCATTGCATTCACCATATTTCTACAATCCTCGTATGTAATTCTGTATATAGCTTTATTTCCTGCAGGCTTTTTAATCGACTGATGATCATACTGGTCTAATAACATCAAGGCATTTGTATATAAATCAACAGCTTTTAGCACCTCTGATTCATCTATTTCCAAAGTACATGCAAGCATTTTGGTTTGAATATTTACTGTTCTCTGTAAGGCTTCTAATCTTTTTTCATTGATTGCATAGCCTTGTAAGATATACTGTTTCAGAACATTATTTGCCCATTTTCTAAATTCCACACCTCGGTTAGATTTGACTCTATAGCCTATAGAAATAATCATATCTAAATTATAATGTTCTACTTGGTACACCTTTCCATCTGAAGCAGTTGTCGCAAAGTTTGCGACAACTGAATTATCCAGTTCTTCTTTTAATGCATTATTAATATGTTTACCAATTGTCTTTACGTCTCTTCCAAATAATTTAGCTAGCTGATTCCTATTAAGCCATACGGTATTATTTTTGACAGATACAGTTAATTTTATTTCCTTATCAGCAGTTTCAAATAAGATTATTTCATTTTGCATATTTACCCCCTTCTGAAAATATACCATTGTAAATTTCATTCCCCTCGCAGTAAGCAATTTCTCTCATGTATCTTCAAAAACATTTCTTTTGCTTTATTTCACTTTCTCGATTGTATCGTGACATATATAATTCCATTTTCTGTAAAAGCTGATTGATAAATTTTGATTTGTTGACTTGGTCGACGAAATCGACAAACTCATTCTGTTTTTCTTTTTCTGGTACAATAACCTTTAATTCACTAAGAATTTTCAAATTAATATTCTTCTGAGCAGACTCAGGAGCCTGTGACTCTAATATCGCTTGAAAAAATGAAAACCAATAATGAATGAATATATTATTTGTCTTTTCATTTGCTATAAACCCTACCACACTATCAGGAAAACAAGCATCAAATTCCAATATAGCGGTCTTTGCAATATTAGCTGCAATCGTAATACAAAGAGTCCCTTTGCTCCACATCTTGCTTTGTTTTAATCCAAGTTCTGAATATGTACTATTATAAGACATAATGTATAAGCTAGCGTTTGCTACATCGCCAGTTTGAACCAGCGGATATTCTCCTCCTAATAATCTGGGATCATTTCGAGGTCTATGTTTTGATACTCCTCTCCCAAATTCCCCCAATTCAGGTAGAGTTGCTTCGGGCAATTCATGTGAGTTTGAGACTGGATCACCAAACATCTCGACAAATCGGGCTTTGATGAGATTATCCAATAACTGTAATTCTTGCTCACGAGCCTCTATAATGCTGGAAACTTTATTCAAATTAGCAGCAATCTCTGCCTGCTTATCTAATGTTGGATATGGAATCAACGTCGCATCAAAATCTTTCTTTACGATATGTTTCATAGTTGCTCCATGTGTTTTCATTCCCATTTCGACTAATTTCCGACGAACAGCATATACAAAATAATTTTTGTCAATAGCTACTTTATCAAACACAACTTTAAAAATATGCTGATTTAATAAAGCTTTACCTTCGCTCCAAATATACACTCCTAAACTTGCAGACCAAGATATCAATATATCTCCGTCATTTATTTCCACTTTCTTTGGATACTCACCATTATAGAATCCTAAATCATGCGCATTACCAGTAAGATCTTGGATCCGAATAATTGGTAACCCTTCTTCACCTCTATCTTCTGGTTTGAAAGCATAACCATTAATATAAGTCGCAACATCTCCAAGCCTAATCATATTCTCACCCCTACAAACCCGAATTGTTCTATTTCTTCATCTTTTTAATATCCTGATACAGCCCATATCCTAGAAACAGGATTCCAATAATAAATGCAACACCAGCCGCTACTGGTAAAAAAGGCCCTACATATTCAAGACCTGCTGCAAATAAAGTGGCATCCCAAGAAACTACTCCACTCATAAATATTGCAGCAGAAATATATCGTGCAGAAATTAAAATTGCTGACATGAAGCAGAAAATAGCACCTACAATTTTGTTTTCCATTTAAATCACCTCCAAATCCCGATTTTGTATCCTTTTATAACGGTTGCATCATCTCAAGAATGATTCCATCCGGGTCTCTGAAATAAAACGCTCTGCTTTCCCCAAATCCATCTGCCCTGAAATCAAAATACTGCGGTTCAGACAAGCACTCCACATGATTTTCGATAAGGGTTTTGTATACAGAATCAATGTCATCCGTGTAAAAGCATACTTCTGAGATAGATGTCGTAAACAAGTCTGATTGTTCTTTATGGATTTTGCTGTCTACAAACTGAATCAATTCAACCGGTGGTGCTTCAAGAACCTTCGAACCATTCAAATATGCAACCCTTGCTTTACAATTTTCCTTACGGAACATTTTATCTGTCTCTTCGCCTTCCATAAAGATTTCGCCCTGAAATTCAAGTTCAAGAATATCTCTGTAGAAAGCAATCGAGCGATCCAAATCAGAAACAATTAATCCAACGTGATAAATTCTTCCAACCATATTTTCCTCTCCAATAATTTCTTTATTTCACCAAGCTTGAATTTGAATAAAATTCAGCTCATAAATTTCTGATGAGATGTTTTGACATTGTTTTGATTCACCATCGCATACTGCATCGTTGTATCAATTTGTGAATGTCCTAATATTTTTTGCACCTGTTCTATTGGCATTCCTTTATCTATTGCTCTGGTTGCCATGGTTCTTCGAAATTTATGGGGATGAATGCGTTCCAAATCAATTCGTCTTCCTAATTCCCTTAAACGAATTTCCACTCCGCTTATTTTTAGCCTGTCATGTGGTGCATCCAGGGTTACAAACAATGCAGAATTTTTATCTTTTCGGTGATCAATATATTTTTTTAAATGCACCTTCGCTTTTGCATCAAAATATACACGCCGCTCTTTGTCTCCCTTTCCGTATACAATGCACTCACGCCCTTCTAAATCAATGTCATCAACATTCAGATTTACCAGTTCACCTACTCGTATTCCTGTAGAATATAGCAAATCTATAATTGCCAAATCCCTGATTTCTTTACAGTTATCCCTGAGTCGTTCAATCCCTTCATCTGTAATAACGCTTTTTACTACCGTTTTAGTTTTAATCTTATGAATCCGTTTCATAGGGCTTTTTAAAATATAATCTTCTTCCTCTAACCAGGAGAAAAAGCTGGAAATGTTTCTTCGAATGTTATCCACTGTAACATTTGAACATTTATTATTCTTCTGATATTCTGCCAGATATGTCCGTATTTCCTCTGTTGTGATCTTTCTTACAGATGTTTCAATATGGGATAGCAAATGTTCCACTGTAACTTTATAATATTGAATGGTTCTTTCTGAACAGCCTTCGATCCTCTTTGCATCCAAAAACATTCTAAGAAAATCTGTATTGGATATTTCCATTTTATCAGCTTCATTCTCTGCACATACTTTTAAGATTACTTCCTGAAGTTTTTTCATTTGTGTAATTGACAGATATTCTGACATTTCATTCAGTATTTTTACTATTTTTTCTTCCATGCTGGCATACTCCTTTCAAAATATACCAGCATCCTTCAACCATTTTGTTTATAGCATTTTGTTTTCTCGGTACGATTCAAATATATATGACGGATTTTCGTAATATACACTGCTGTTGTAGTCATCAATCTTTGCACTGATAAAAGAATTGTATACTTTTATTAAAGCTTCTATAATTCCAATACCTTCATCTGCTGCAACCATTTTTATCAGCCGCTTATATACTTTTCCAATATCCCAATGTGATGGAATGCTGTATTTACAATCACCCACATTGTCAAATTTTCCCTCTTGTATTCCTGCTTCTTCGATAAAATCATCACTGACTCTGTCAATGTTATCACAATGGTAGACATCTGCAAGGTCATAAATTTTATCAATCCTCTGCTTTCCAAGCTTATTTACAACATCTGCCCGTGTATTCTTTGTTTTCCGTGCAATGTAATCAATCAGGCTGCATGTGTAAAATAAATCATTATCTTTTTTGCTTTCACGTCCTTCTCCTGCCATTTATAGCACCTCACAATCTCTATACTTCAGGCATTTCAATGATTCTTTGGAACAAAATGCTATCTGATGAGTTGGATACTTGAACTTTGCCAGAACCCAGAACTGTTCTCTGGTAATCGTACCGTCCATGTAATCAGAAACAAAATTATAAATCTGATCGTCTGCCATTGCACCGATTACAATATCATATTCATGGTCTTTCCCACTTCGACATGCAATTATAAAATCCAACCATTCTTCTGTCATATCTTTGAATTCTTTTATTTTCAGATTCGATTTTAAACGCACATCATAGACAGATACAACCTTCGTATCATATCTCCTGGCCCATCTTTGAGCCTGTTCTTTTATAATCGTACAGTAAAAACCAGTTCCAAAATCTTTTGTATTACGACCTTTTCTGATTTCCGGTTTCTCTACAGCCTGATATCCACCATGATACACCGTCATTATCGCCATTCAGCTTCTCCCCTTTCTAGCCAAAGTATTGTTGCATCAGACTATCGAATAACTTTTGTGTTTCATCCAGTGCTTTTTGTACTTTAACTTTTGATTTGTCGACCTGTTTAGCAAACTCGACAAAAGATTGTTGTTCTTCCAATGAAGGCAAAGGAATTTGTAAACTTCTGCACTGTTCAAGGCTTAAATTTTGTTGTCTGATTCCTACTGCTTGTCCAATAAAAGGTTCTAGGACTTTCGGTTGCATCAAAGCATGTAGTAAAAATCTAGGCAATATACGATCTTTTGCCCTAAATATTGCAATCGCCTGATTTATATTCCACTCATCAAATTCATCTGTAACAAGTGCAAATTTTCCCAATGGTGGTCCAACAATATTCATTAACACATCATTAGGATACACCTTTGATCGAGCCAACTTTCCATCATGCGTTTCTTTGGGTATATACTGAGGATTATTCTCAAATAGCATTTCCCCTGTAAAACTTAGATTATACACCTTCAAAAATGGAATCTTTCCATCATTATATTCTTCTGCAATTTCTCCTGTTGTAGGAGTTGTTCCCTTCGTTATAAAATCACATATTTCAGATGCTTTTACTATTTCATGATTTCCTTTTTCAAACATCTCGACAAATCGGGCTTTGATAAGCTCATCTAAAGCAGATATTTCTTTATTCCTTTGCTGAATAATCTGTGTAAATTTATCCAAAACATCGACAATTTCACACTGTCTATCAATATCAGTTTCAATATTTACAGTAAACTCTCCAAACTGACTCTTATTTATTATCGGAACAACAGGAGCATTTGCTATGGCAACAAATCTTGGCTTATTGAACAACAAATTATATGCCAAATATTTGGGTTGTACCCTATCATTTGGAATAATTGCATTTATCTGCTGATTAAATGCATATTCTCCATCTGAAGCAATTCCAATTTTCCCAATACTGCCAATACAAGTAATAAAGATTGAGTTTTTGCCAACAATTCTTGCCTTTTTTCTTGCATTTTCAGATATATATTCATTTGAATCCACAATCTCGTTAATGCCATCATCTGCAATAATATCTGGTTTTATAAAGCAAATATCTTCTGAACTCCAAAACGCTTCAGTCTTTTTACTTGGTGTATTACCTGTGATAATTTCACCAAGTTCTTTCATCATTACTTCCATCTACATCACCCCTACAAACCCGAATTTTCGAATCTGCCATCCTTTCTTCTATAATCCCAACAACCGCTCCAACTCATCCATTTCTTTTCCGATCTCCAGCTCCAGCTCCCGAATATTGGCCATGATTTCTGATGTTGGCGGATATTCCACCGGGGTGTATTCGATTTCTTTGTATTTGTTGATACTGAGATCATAATCATTTTCCACAATATCTTTTTTCGGTACCATAAATGACTGGTCTGTTCGTTTCCGTTCTGCTTCTTTATCAAGGTTTTTGAAACGTTCTATAATATCCGGAATGTCATTTTCTGTAACAGGAGTACGTTTATCGTCCAGACTGAATCCGTCTGCTTTCATATCGTAGAACCATACCTGATCAGTTCCGCCATGTTCTGTTTTTGTGAAAATGAGGATTGCTGTGGATACTCCTGCATAGGGTTTAAATACACCGGAAGGCATGGATATCACAGCTTCCAGTCTCTGATTTTCAACAATTTCTTTTCGAATGGATTTATGTGCCCGTGATGATCCGAAAAGTACACCATCTGGTACAATACAAGCGCATCTTCCTCCGATTTTCATAATCCTCAGGAACAAAGCAAGAAATAAAAGTTCCGTTTTCTTTGTCTTGCAAACTTTAAGAAGATCTCCGGAAACAGATTCTGCATCCAGGCTTCCTTTAAAAGGAGGATTTGCCAGCACAAGGGAATACTGATCTTTATCTGCATTCTGATCAGATAAGCTGTCCCGATACTCAATATAAGGATTTTCTATTCCGTGAGTCATCATATTCATGGCTCCAATACGAAGCATGGTACGGTCCATATCGTACCCATGGAACATATGATTCATGTAATGATCTTTTTTCTGCTTATCATAAAAAATTTCTTCTTTTCTTTTTTCTTTCAGATATTCTCCTGCTGCAACCAGAAATCCGGAGGTTCCACATGCCGGATCACAGATAATCTCATCGCTGGACGGATCCATCATCTCAACCATCATCCGGATAATATGTCTTGGTGTACGGAACTGTCCATTCCGTCCGGACTGAGCTATTTTTGAAAGAAGATATTCATATACATCTCCTCTGACATCTGCTGTCTGGATTTCATTCATAAGTTTATAAATTTCATCCAGAGAATCCACCACTTTGGATAAAAGGAGTGGTGTCGGAAGCTTAAATATCGCATCGTCCATATATTTGGAATATGCACTGTTTTTATTATTATGAAGATTTTTTATAAACGGAAATACCCATTCCTGCATGATCATATACATTCTGTCTGCCGGAAAATCATGGAATACGGACCATTTCAGCTGACTTCCGTCAATTGTTCTCTCACCTATTTTTACTTCTCCGGCAAAAATACTCTGAAATGGCAAGCCAAGCATTGCACTTTCTCTTGCACGCATATTATCGGAATCATCCAGATCATGAATAAACATCAGGTATGTAATCTGCTCGATTACTTCCAGTGGATTGACAAGTCCTCCTGCCGCAAATATATCCCATAAACCATCTATTTTATTTTTTAATTCACCAGTGATCATTTTTATCTCCCATCTATCGTTCATTATTCCAGGTATATTTCGTATACCTGCCGCCGCCGATTTTTAAAATTTTTTCTGCTGTCAGTAATTCTGCCAGTGTTCTCTGTATCGTTACCACACTGATATCCGGACATTTTTCTGCGATTTCCTTTTTTGTAATTGTTCCCAGAGTATTTTTTATAATCTCTTCTATTCGTTCCGGTTTTGATATATTCTGTGTCATCAGCAATTTTATTCTTGAAGAAAACTCTCTGTATGCTCCTACGATAACGCCAAGCATATATTTTACAAATGGTATATAATCATTCTTATTCTCATACCAGTTCTCAGAACTTTCCCTTAAACATTCATAGTATAATTCCTTCGAATTTTCTATCATTCTCTCGATACTGATATATTTTCCCACAATATAGCCGGATCTGTACAAAAGTAACAGTGTAAGTAAACGGCTCATTCTTCCATTGCCGTCATTAAACGGATGTATGCATAGGAAATCCAGAATAAACATTGGAATCAAAAGAAGTGGATCTATTTTTCCTGTTGCCATTGCCTCTTCAAATGCTCTGCACAGTTCTTCTATTGCTTCCGGTGTTTCCCATGCCGGTACTGGTTTAAACCGTATTTTTTTTATTCCCTGAGAATCTTCTTCCTCAATGACATTATCTGCAGTTTTATATTTCCCTCCAATATTGTAGCTTTCAAATTTATACAAATCTCTGTGAAGCTGTAAAATAATCGCAGACTTTGGCGGGATATGGTCATGGCTTTCATGAATTGTATTCAATACATCTCTGTATCCGGCAATTTCCTGTTCATTTCTTGTCCTTGGCCTTGTTTTGTCTCTTACCAATTCCCGCAATCTGATGTCTGATGTATAAATACCTTCTATTTTGTTGGAACTTTCCGTACTTTGAATTTTAGCGATTTCAACTAATTGTGTAAGAGTATCTGCTTTGGCCTCAATAAAAAGAGTTTGTTCTCCCTTAAATTCATGTATCTGTGTCAGATAAGATACAATTTCAGGAGTCAACAGATTTTTCCACTTTTCCTGATAATCAAACCGTCTCATATATTTTCCATCACCTTCTTTGTCACTCTTTTTTCGATTTTATTTACTTCAAGTATATAAATCAATTTTATCATTGTCAACTTCAATTTAATCATTTTATCAAGATTGATCAAATTAAAATTAAAATGTTAAAATTAAAAAGCCCGGCAATAAATGCTTCTGCACGGATCTTCAGCATTTACTGTCGGACTTTTATCCTTTTTATTCTTTTTTGAAATATATCACAATATCATATTGCAGAGCAAAAGATTATTCCGCATGGTCTTTCAGGTACTCTGCGCGTCCTTCTTCGTAGAGGTTATTTCCCTCACTGTCAATGATGACTACAAGCGGCATGTCTTCCACATAAAGCTTGCGGAGTGCTTCTGCTCCGAGATCTTCATAAGCAATAAGCTCTGCTTTTTTGATGCATTTTGCAAGAAGTGCTCCTGCACCGCCGATGGCTCCGAAATATACGCCATCATATTTTTTCATTGCATCTACGACTTCCGGAAGGCGGGCACCTTTTCCGATCATTCCTCTGGCGCCTACGGACATCATGGTCGGTGCATAGGCATCCATACGGCCGCTGGTTGTAGGGCCTGCGGAACCGATGACCTCGCCTGGTTTTGCAGGAGTCGGACCTACATAGTAAATGGTAGCGTCTGTAGGGTCAAAAGGAATCTTTTCTCCTTTTGCAAGGGCCTCGCACATTCTCTTATGACCTGCGTCACGGGATGTATAAATGGTTCCTGTCAGTAAAACCTGGTCGCCTGCATGGAGAGTTCTTGCCAGCTCTCTTGTCAGAGGCAGTGTGATCTTTCTTCTTTCCATATTAAAGCACCTCCGTTTTATGACGTGTCACATGGCAGTTGATGTTAACTGCACATGGCATACCTGCGATATGAGTAGGCATAGTCTCAATGTTCAGACCGATAGCTGTTGTCTTTCCGCCAAAGCCCTGGGGACCGATGCCAAGCTTGTTGATCTTCTCCAGCATTTCTTTCTCAAGATCTGCATAGTAAGGATCCGGGTTCTCTGTATTCAGAGGACGCATCAGCGCTTTCTTTGCAAGAAGTGCACATTTGTCAAAAGTTCCTCCGATACCAACACCAACTACCATAGGCGGGCATGGGTTCGGACCTGCCGTTTCTACAACCTCAAGAATGAAATCCTTGATTCCCTGAAGGCCTGCAGATGGTTTGAACATACGGATCTGGCTCATGTTCTCGCTTCCGAAGCCTTTTGGTCCTACTGTTACTTTCACCTGATCTCCGGGAACGATCTCTGTATAGATCATAGCCGGTGTATTGTCACCTGTGTTTCCACGGCGTACCGGATCCTTGACAACGGATTTTCTCAGGTAACCTTTGTCGTATCCGCGGCGTACGCCTTCATTGACGGCATCATTTAAATTTCCGCCTGTAAAGTGGACATCCTGGCCAATTTCAAGGAATACGCATGCCATTCCGGTATCCTGACAGATCGGAACATTCTCACTGTCCGCAATATCAAAATTCTCGATAATGTTATCAAGGACACCTTTTGCGATCTCGCCGTCCTCGCAGGCGCGGCAGGTTTTGATAGCATCCTTCACATCTTCCGGGAGATGTTCATTGGCTTCGATACAGAGTTTTTCGATGACTTCTGTAAGTCTGCTTACTTCGATTTCTCTCATAATAGACCCCTTTCGCTTATCTCATATGTTTTCTACTATAATAGCACATTTTCAGCGTTCGTGACGAGCATATTCAGGCAAAAGCATAGGAGATACTTCTCCTGTGTCGATTCCTGCGTTTTTCAATTCCTCTTCATATTTTTTGATATGATCCAGGTTCATGGTGCCAAGCTCTACCTCTTTGCATTTGGCAGCTGCTTTTTTACCTGCATTTCGTCCGAATACAATTACATCAAGAAGAGAGTTGCCCATCAGTCGGTTTCTTCCGTGGATTCCGCCTGCTGCCTCTCCTGCAACCAGAAGGTTCGGGATTTCTTTTGTAAATCCGTCTCCGTTGATCTCAAGACCACCGTTCTGATAATGAAGGGTCGGATAGATCACGATCGGGACTTTTCTCATATCAATACCGTAGTTCATATACATACGGAACATGGCAGGGATCCTCTTTTCGATAGTTCCCTCACCTCCCAGGATCTCGATCATCGGAGTATCCAGCCATACACCCTTTCGTCCGCCTGGAACTTCAACGCCACGGCCTTCCTCACACTCTCGGATAACACCGGAAGCATTTACGTCACGGGTTTCCAGCGGATGAATATAAGCTTCTCCGTTTGCGTTTACAAGCTGTGCACCAACGGAACGAACCTTCTCTGTTACCAGGGCACCAAGGATCTGTGACGGATAGATCGCACCTGTTGGATGATACTGGATAGAATCCTGATAAAGAAGGGAAGCGCCTGCTCTGTATCCAAGCACAAGTCCGTCAGCAGTTGCTCCGTAGTGGTTGGATGTCGGGAATCCCTGGTAATGCATTCTTCCTGCACCACCGGTTGCAATTACAACTGTTTTTGCTCTTGCAACGGAATAGTCTCCGGTTTCCATGTTAAGAAGGACTGCGCCGGAAACCTGTCCTTTTTCATCCTTCAGAAGCTCTACGGCGGAGGTAAATTCCACTACCGGGATCTTAAGGTTTAAGACCTCATCACGGATAGTACGCATGATCTCTGATCCGGAATAATCCTTTGCAGCATGCATTCTCTTTCTGGAGGTACCGCCGCCATGTGTAGTGACCATTGTTCCGTCTTCTGCTTTATCAAACTCAACACCAAGGTCGTTAAGCCATTTGATCGCATCCGGGGCTTCCATTACCAGTCTTTTTACAAGCTCCGGTTTCGCGGCAAAATGTCCGCCTCCAAAGCAGTCCAGATAATGCTGTACCGGAGAATCATTTTCTTTATCTGCTGCCTGGATTCCGCCTTCTGCCATCATGGTATTGGCATCACCGATACGGAGCTTTGTAACGATCATAACGTTGGCACCTGCGTTGTGAGCCTCAATGGCACAGGAAGAGCCTGCTCCGCCACCGCCGATGATGAGTACATCTACATCATAATCGATTTTTGTAAGATCGATTTTTTCGTTGAGCAGACGACTTTCTGAATGGAGCATTTTTGTCAGTTCCAGTGGTGCTTTCTGTCCCTTGTTTGGTCCTACCTTGATCTCTGCAAATGCATCCGGGTTATAATCCGGATGAAATTTTTTGAGAAGAGCATCTTTCTCATCTGCACTCAGACGTCTTGGCTCTGTTGCCATACGCTCCGCTCTTGTAGCCTCTACCTTTTTGATGGATTCCATCATATTTTCTGGATATGGTGCATACATGTTTTACGCCCTCCTACTTCTCGATTTCTCTGCTGTTGTAAAGTTCCTGCATCTCTGTGATCGGCTTCTGCATGATCTTCTCGATCATATCGTCAAATTTGCCCTCGTGGATCTCTTCCACACGTTTCTCCAGATGTTCACTTTTCGGTGCAATATATTTACCGGTGAGACGTCTTGCCAGAAGGCCTACCATCGGATGGGAAATTCCTGCCGGACATCTTACAGAACAGCAGCCGCAACTTACACAGTCAAAGGATTCCTCTGCACATTTCTCAAGCTCGCCTCTCTGTGCATATGCAATATACTGCATGACATTTAAGTCCTGTGTGCAGGCCTTTGTGCAGGCGTTACATCCGATGCAGCTGTAGATCTCCGGATAGAGTTCCATCATTACCTGCTGGTTCGGCTTAAGATCTTCTATATTATAAAGTCTCTTGTCTGTAGGGAAGAACGGGATGCTTGCCACATACATTCCCTCCTCCACCTGTGTCTGACAGGCGAGACAGGTTTTCAGTTCATTCTGTCCCTTGATCCTGTAGATAGTCGCGCAGGCGCCGCAGAATCCGTGTCTGCAGCCGCATCCTCTTTTTAATGTATAACCGGCATATTCCATAGCTGTCATAATGGTCAGATCACCGGGAACGCTGTATTTTTTACCAAAAAAATATACGTTTACCATATTATTTTCCATGTTGGTGTCCTTTCTTTTATCCAAATCGTACGCCATGTGGAACAGCCATCTCACACGTGCCCGTCGCAACGCTCCTAAAATTGGCAGCTTAGCGAGATGGTTCCCATGGCTGTGTACTGTACCCCGCAGTGCCAGGCTCGATTCCGCTTCGCTTCATCTCGCTTGAGGGCATTCACCCTATACAGCCGCCGATAAAAACAGCTGCTTACATGCAAGCATGACGCATCTGTTTTTATCAACGTCTGTGCACTGCTCATTGCTTATCAATACTCATTAGGTAATTCATCAACCTCATCACATCTAAATACCGGGCCATCTTTGCAGACGTATTTGTCTCCGATGTTGCAGCGGCCGCATTTTCCAACACCGCATTTCATACGAAGCTCCAGTGTGGTATATACCTGATCTCTGGAGAAGCCCAGCTCTTCCAGTCCTGCCAGAACGAATTTGATCATGATCGGCGGGCCGCAGACCAGAGCGGTTTTATTGGTATCAAAGCCAATCTCCTTCAGATAATTCGGAACAAATCCCACATGACCGTCCCAGCCTTCCTGCTCGCGGTCAATGGTAAGATATACATTTACACCTTCTGTTTTCATCCATACTTCCTGGATTTCCTTAAGCTGCACCAGATCATCTGCTGAACGGGAACCATAGAGAATATCTACTGTTCCGTAATCCTCACGGTTATCCAGCACATAATTGATCACGGAACGAAGAGGTGCCAGTCCGATTCCACCTGCGATAAACAGGAGATTTTTTCCCTTTAACTTATCTTCCACCGGAAAATGATTTCCGTATGGTCCCCGGACTGCGATCTCATCTCCAACCTGAAGGCTGTGGAGATGATCGGTAAGGGATCCGCATTTTTTGATACTGAATTCCTGATAATCCTTTACAGTCGGAGAAGAAGTAATGGAAAACATACCTTCACTGACGCCTGGCGCACAGACCATAGCACACTGTCCTGGCATATGCTCGAAAAGCTTTCCGCCCTCCGGAGCTTCCACACGGAAGGTTTTTACATCCGGTGTCTCCTGACGGATATCTGTGATCACACCAACCTTGGGGATCAGCGTATCCAGTGTATAATTTTTATGACAGGTACATTCACTCATTCTTTTCACCTCCCTGTTTTTCAAAGGCCTTGATGACTTTTACGATATTTAAAGATTCCGGACATTTCTCCACGCAGCGGCCGCATCCAACACAGGAGAACATACCATCATTATTTAACGGATAATAAACAAGCTTATGCATAAATCTCTGACGGAATCTCTGCATCTGACTGGTACGGTTGTTTCCGTGAGCCATCATGGTAAAATCAGAGTACATGCAGGAATCCCAACAGCGGTAACGGTGAACACCGTGCCCTGTGTCGTAATCCTTGATGTCATAGCATTGACAGGTCGGACATACGAAGGTACAGGTTCCACAAGCAAGGCAAGGCTTGTACAGCTTCTCCCATAAAGGAGAGTTGAAACGATCCATGTATTCTTCCTGCGCCCATCCTTCCAGTGAAAGATGTGAATATGGAAGAAGTTCGATGATATCACGGATCGCCTTCTTTTCCTCTTCTACCCTTGTCTCATCAGAATCTGCCAAAAGCTCCTTCACAGTTTCTGTCAGAGCATTTCCCTTTTCTGTGAGAGGCTTCCAGAAAAGCTCTCCCTCGATGATCCAGGCTGCAACATCTGCTTCCGGATCTGCGGCATCAATGCCAAATACTTTACAGAAGCAGCTTTCCTCCGGTTCATGACAGGCAAGAGCTATGATAGTTCCGTGTTCTCTTCTTGCCTGATAAAAAGTATCCACCGGATCCCCAAGAAACACCTTGTCGAGAACCTTCACGCCCTGTACATCACAGGCTCTCATTCCGAATACGACAAAATTCTGGTCTTTCAGTGCCTGAGGCTCAATGCTGATATTTTTTCCGTCTTTTTTACAGGTATAGAGATTTTCACTCTGCGGAAAGAAAGCATCCTTCGGTGATTTCACGGTTTTCAGTGTTTCAAGGGAAACTTCTGCATCCTCGCTCCATACCTTGAAGTTTACCTGCTCACTTACCTTTACCGGTAAATATAATTCCTGGTCTGCGGCAATTTTCCGGAATAATGCCGGCAGATTTTCTACTGCGATCTTATACATACATTATCCCCTTTCTGCCACGATCCCTGGCTCTACATCATCAAAGGTAAAGCTGGTAAGCGGACCCTTTGATTCCGCATCCTCGCCTGCCTGGTACTCACCGTAAAACTTATCAATATCCTTGATAAACTTACGGTTAAACAGATGAAGGGGAATTCCCTGCGGACAGACTCTGCTGCACTCGCCACAGTCCGTACATCTTCCGGCTACATGGAAGGCACGGATCACATGGAACATCTTTTCCTCAAAGGAATCCACATTTGCCTTCTGGGCGCTGTCGAACTTGTTGCTGTCAAAAACGCATTTACGGCAGCTGCAGGCCGGACATACATTACGGCAGGCATTACAGCGGATACATTTACTCAGCTCGCTCTGCCAGAATGCAAATTTTTCTTCCGGACTCATTGCCTCGATCCGCTCAACTTCTGCGAAACGGTCAGCGTCCTTTGTCTCCTTTGACTCACCGATCAGTTCATCGTAAATTTTATGCTCTTTTCCTTTACATACATGGCAGCGTTCCAGCATGGCATCTTTGTATGCACAGGTTTTTTCTCCGTAAACAGTATCCACAGTCAATGTCTCTGCATCTCCGGTAATCTCTGCTCCGGAAATTCCCCGGATACCCTTGATCCCCATTTTGCGGATCTTTTCAATATCCAGCTTTCCTTTACAGCCAACACCTACGATATAGGCTTTTTCTCTGTCTACACGATGCTCTTTCAAAAGCTGGTTAAAGCTATATGTATCACAGGGCTTCAGACAGACCATGGTTTTTCCTTCCAGCTTGGAAGCTTCGATCATATATTTGCTTAAATTGGCACCGCAGAATCCATCATAGACAAAATCCTCCAGAGATTCCGGTGTCTCAAAATAGGCCGGTTCCGGATTAAAGGCAAGATCTCCGGCTTTCCACCCAAGAACCCGGACTACCGTGCCATCTGCAAGCAGTTCTTTTGCACGTTTTATCAGCTCCTGCATCTTATATCCTCCAATCTCACGTTTTTACCAAGTGAATGGATCTTCTCAACAAACTCATTCATAGTCTGTGAAAATTTCACGCCTTCTGCGGCAGATACCCATTCCACACGTGTTCTTCCGTTTTCCACCCCAATATAATCCAGCATTGAAAACAGAAGTGTCATACGTCTTCTTGCATAATAGTTTCCGGTACTGTAATGGCAGTCTCCTGGATGGCATCCGCACATGATCACACCATCGGCTCCTTTTTCAAAGGCACGGAGGATGAACATGGGATTGACACGGCAGGAACATGGAACACGGATGATCTTTACATCCGCCGGATAGCTCAAACGGCTGCTTCCTGCAAGGTCTGCTCCGGCGTAACTGCACCAGTTACAGCAGAATGCCACGATCTTTGGTCTGAATTCTTCCTTTGTTTCTATCGACATATTGCATCCACCTCCGCGATAATCTGTCTGTTGGAGAAGCCCTGAAGGTCCATGGCTCCTGACGGGCAGGCTACTGTGCAGGCACCGCAGCCCTGGCAAAGTGCTGTATTGACAACCGCAACTCTTCTTGTCTCACGGATACCGTGATCGTTGACCTGTTTCTCCTCATAGGAAATCGCTCCGTAAGGACATACATTTGCACAGGTAGAGCATCCGTTACAGAGAAGCTCGTCGGATTTTGCCGTACATGGATTGGTGGTCAGCTTGTCCTTTGCAAGAAGTCCTATAGCCTTTACAGCCGCAGCTCCTGCCTGGGCAACTGTCTCCGGGATATCCTTTGGTCCCTGGCATACACCGGAAAGGAAAATTCCTGCTGTCGGTGATTCTACAGGACGAAGCTTTGCATGGGCTTCTGTAAGGAAATTGTTGGTGTCAATACTTGCAGTAAGCATGGTAGCGATCTTACGTACATCCGGATTCGGCTCAATGGCTGTTGCAAGAACTACCATATCTGCTTTCTTGAAGATCTGCTTATTGTCAAGAAGATCCGAGCCCTGAACAAGAAGTGTTCCATCCGGCTGCGGAATTACTTTTCCTACCTGACCTTTGATGTAGTTTACGTTATACTGCTCAACTGCTCTTCTGTAAAACTCATCGAAGTTTTTACCAGGTGTACGGACATCAATATAAAATACCGTCACATTGGTATCCGGATATTTATCACGGATCAGCATGGCATGCTTAGCTGTGTACATACAGCAGATCTTGGAACAGTATGGCTTTCCACGGTCATCGGAGCAACGGCTTCCAACACACTGGATAAATACGATCTCCTTCGGTGCTTTTCCATCGGAAAGGCGTTCAAGATGTCCTTTTGTAGGTCCTGCAGCATTCATGATACGCTCCAGCTCCAGAGATGTGATCACATCCTTGCTCTGGCTGTATGCGTATTCATCATATTTGTCAAGCTTGATGGTATCAAATCCGGTTGCCACCACGATTGCTCCGTATTTCTGTGTTACGATCTCATCCTGCTGATCGTAATCAATGGCTCCTGCCTGACATACTTTGGAGCAGACACCACATTTGCCTGTCTTAAATTTCAGGCAATGCTCTCTGTCGATCACAGGAACATTTGGAATCGCCTGTGCAAACGGAGTATAAATAGCTGACCGGTTGTTCAGCCCTCTGTTGAACTCATTTGGGATCTTTTTGGAAGGACATTTTTCCTGGCAGACTCCACAGCCTGTACATTTGTCCATGTTGACACTTCGCGCTTTTTTGCGGATATCAACAGTAAAATCTCCTACAAAACCTGCAACTTTTTCTACTTCACTGTATGTATAAATATTGATCTTTTCATGAGCTGCAGCCTCTACCATTTTCGGGGTAAGGATACATGCGGAACAGTCCAGAGTAGGGAAGGTTTTGTCAAGCTGTGACATTCTTCCGCCGATACTTGGCGTTTTTTCCACGATATCAACTTCATAGCCTGCATCGGCAATATCAAGAGCCGTCTGGATTCCGGCGATACCGCCTCCGATGATCAGGGCTCTCTTTGTAACCCGACTTTCCCCCGGCTGAAGAGGAGCATTTAAATTGACTTTTGCTACTGCTGCTCTTGCAAGGATCACGGCCTTTTCCGTAGCCTCCTGCATATCCTTGTGGATCCAGGAACAGTGCTCACGGATATTTGCGATCTCCACCATATATGGATTCAGGCCGGCCTTTTCCGCTGCTTTACGGAAAGTTGCCTCATGCATACGCGGAGAACAGGAACAGACAACCACTCCTGTGAGATTTTTTTCACGGATGGCTTCCTGGATCCTGGACTGTCCTGCTTCGGAACACATATACTGATAATCTTCTGCGTGGACAACTCCAGGCTCTTTTGCAATGATCTCCACAACTTTTTTCACGTCTACCGTAGCGGCAATATTACTTCCGCAATGACAGACAAATACACCGATTCTCTGCACTTTCTCACCTCCTGTATCTTCTGAACGCACTTACAAGCAGCTGCTGAGGAAGCTCCGGATCAAGAAGCTCCGGAATTTCATTTGGTGAAAGATAGTCGCCGCCTTTTTCCCGAACAACCAGCTGTCTTGCCCCGTCAATGATCTTTCCGGGTTTTACGTCTCTCGGACACCGCTCCACACAGGCAAAGCAGGAAAGACATTTCCACAAAGATGCTGAATTTACAAGTGCTTCGATATTTTCATTGATCACGTAGGACACAAACTGATGAGGCTTGATATCCATCTCGTCAAAGGATGGGCAGGTAGCAGAGCATTTGCCACACTTCATACATTTCAGAGGATTGGTTCCGCTGATCTCCTTTATTTTTTCCGCAGCAGAATGGTTATCTCTCATTTTGCCACCTCCTCTTTGACGCCAAGGGCTTCTGCCAGAAGCTCTGTAAAATAGTAAACCGGCATTTTATTTCCGGAATTTTTATTCAGATTGTATTTGCAGAGCGGACAGGCAGTGATCAGCATATCTGCGCCAAAGCCTGCTGCGCTTTCTTCAATCTTTTCACACATATTCTGTGACATTTCTTTTTCTTTCAGGGATATATATCCTCCACAGCATTCATTTCTGTAAGGATAGATCACAGGCTCAGCGCCAAGGGCACGGATAAAATCTTCCATGATCCTTGGATTTTCCGGATCATCAAATGCCATGATCTTTCCAGGTCTCAGAAGCAGACATCCGTAATAGGCTCCGATCTTCTTTCCGGTAAGAGGATTTACTACTTTTTCTTTCAGTTTATCAAAACCGACTCTGTCCCGGAGAACCTCCAGATAATGGAGAACGGTTGTCTCTCCTTCATAGGGAGCTTCCAGCTGCATATAATTGTTGGCTCTGGTCCGGATATCTTCCACGTTTTTCATATCATCATTGACACGCTTGATCACATGATGACAGGCAGAACAGATCGTCACCAGATCCTGGCCTTTTTCTTTTGCCTGGTTCAGCGCACGGACGGAAGAAAGCTTTGTGGCGATCTCATCTGTGCCAAGCGGATAAACACCACCACAGCACTGCCAGTCCTCGATTTCCTCAAGCTCAAACCCAAGGGCTGTGGCACTGGCTCTGGCATACTCATCCAGATCTCTGGCCTTTGTTCTCAGGGTGCAACCCGGATAATAACTGTACTTCATACCTTTCATTATCCTTTCTTAGTCTAAAATCTGACGTTTATAGTAGATATTCTTGTTCATATATTGTCTTTTTTTTAACAATACATGAATAAAAAAATGAAATCCCAACTAACACTTATTTGAGTTTTTTTATCAATTTGCACCCAAATAAAAGAGAAAAACACTCTTCCTCCGCAATCAAGAAGTGTATTAGCTCGATTTCCGGAATCATCATAGCACGTTATTTCTGTTTCGACAAGACTTTTTCGATATTTTTTGTGTTTTTTTTAACGTACTTTTTGAAAAATCTTATCATTTACTATCCTGCTTCCATGATAATTTTCATTTTCAGGCATAAAAAAAAACTCCGGATCTCTCCGAAGCTTTTTTGCTCATATCAGTAAATAATGATCGGATAACCTGCATCAATGGTGTTATAGATCAGTGCTGCCTGATCCTTAGGCAAATTGATGCAGCCGTGGCTTCCGTTGGTTTTATAACGGTTCCCGCCAAAGGATGACTGCCAGGACGCATCATGAAGTCCCTGTCCGTAGACAAAAGGCATCCAGTAATTAACCTTTACATCGTAACCATATTCATTGCTGGTAAGGTTAAAGGGACTCGCCTTGTAGGCGATCGGCCAAGCACCACGATATGTTTCACGCCCCTTCACCGGCTTACCGCTGACAATATCTGTTTCCGTCACAAGGCTTCCGTCCTTATACAGCCACAAATGCTGTGCATCCAGACTGACCTCTATGTAACTGCCTGCCAGATCGTCTGTTCCGTTTCTCTGATATCCTTTTTTGCTGTAAACAGGCTCTCTCGTTACAACAGTACCGCTTTTCAGGTCTTCCAGAAGCTGAGAATATTCTCCGTCCTGATCGATCCGGTAGCCGTACTCATTTCCCTCAATGGTCACATCAGTTCCCGCAGATGTATGAAAGGTGCGGGGAACATAAATGGTATTGTATTTGTTGGCAAGCTCACTGATGTAGGCTTTAATGGCTTCTTCATCCAAAGTCAACATCTCCCCCTCAGCCTTCAGCCAGGATGTGATCGTATCGGAATCCAGAACAGCCGTTTCACTTCCGAATATATAAGTTACTGTACTGCTGCGGTATTTCTTCAGCTGGCTGTTCAGGTCTGTAACTTTATTTTTCATATCCTCTGTTACAGTGACAGCCGGACTTACATACACATGCTTGTTGATCGGTACTGTAATGATATCTCCAAGAAGAGCCGTATCAAATGCTGCGTTCAGATTTGTGTCCACAGTAGTCTCCAGCTTATCCGGATCGATCTCTGTCCCCTGTACCTGCTTCACAAGGGTGAATTCTTTTTTCTCCTTATCGTACTGAATAGCTGCATCAACAGAAACTTTTCTTTCTTCCGTACCGAAATTTGAAAGATCAAGAGCCTGCTTTTCCTGCTCCTCATCTTCCTCGATCTGACATTCCGGTTCTATATTTTCTTCCTTTGGAAAAAGCTTCCTGCTCTCTTCCCGCTGTTTCTGAATTTCTGTAAGCTTACTCAGAAGGGCTTCTTCATTGAGACTGTAGCCCAGCTCTTTCAAAGTAGTACTGTAAACTTCCTGATCGTTTTCCTGAAAGGATACCGGACGATCTGCAAATTCCGCAGCGATCTTTTCTTCTGCCTGCTTTGCATCCAGTCTGGAAACATCCACTCCCCATATGGAAATCTTCCGTCCCAGCGTATTGTGATCTGCCAAGTATGTATAGACAAATAACCCTGCCACTGCAAGAACCGCTGCGGCAATGCAGATCCCAAGTATGATCTTCAGTGTCTTTTTACTGATGATTAATCTTTTCTCCATACCCTTATCCCTCGAGTCTTATGTAGTATATGTTGTGTCGTCACACTAGTGTTAGTTTAATACAATAAATCCCATTTTCTGTAAAAATGACTTATCCAGGACCCTTCTGATCCGGTAAAAAAAGACAGACTGACGCCTCTGCGAAAATCTGTCTTTTTCATACGTTTCTTTATCTGTTTCTGGCAGCAGTATTTCTCTCGGGATCTTCTGCTTCTTATTCCGGCATTACGATCTTGCCTGCAACGGCACAGGCTGCTGCTGTTTTCGGAGATGCCAGATAGATCTGAACCTTGGAAGTTCCCATACGGCCCAGGAAATTACGATTGTTGGTTGCCACAACCTTCTCACCGTCTGTCAGGATTCCGCCGGTTCTTCCGCAGCAAAGTCCGCAGCCCGGATGCGTAATGATAGCCCCTGCTTCCGCAAGAGTATCCAGAATGCCAAGCTCAATAGCCTGACGGTAAATTTTGCGGCTGGCAGGAGTCACGATCAGCTTTACAAAGTCTGCAACCTTTTTGCCCTTCAGCACCTCTGCTGCCGCCATAAGATCCTCCAGACGTCCGTTGGTACAGGAACCGATGAATACCTGGTCGATGGTCTCGCCCTGAAGCTCACTGACATCACGAATCTTGTCCACCTGAGACGGACATGCCATTACCGGCACAAAATCCTCTGCCTTATAAGTTATGGTCTTCATGTATACAGCATCCGCATCTCCTACAAGACTCTTCTGATAATCATCAAGCTCTACGTTGCAGTAAGCAGCTGTCTTCTCATCCGGCGTGAAAAGTGCACATTTCGCACCGGCCTCAATTGCCATATTCGCCATAGTCATACGGCTTGCCACAGACATATTTTCAATGGTGCTTCCGGAAAATTCCAGGGCACGGTAAGTAGCTCCATCTGCACGAAGGTCACCGATCAGGCGGAGGATGATATCCTTGGACATGACATTCTCCGGAAGTTCTCCGTCGATCACAACTTTTATGGTTTCCGGAACCTTGATCCACATGGTTCCTGTTCCCAGGATGCTGGCCATCTCTGTGTAACCGATACCAGAAGAAAACGCACCGACACATCCATAAGTCGTTGTATGGCTGTCTGTACCAAATACAATATTGCCAGGTTTAACATAACCTGCCTCAGTCATAAGCTGATGACAGATACCGTCACTTCTGTGTACATTTTTCATGCCGTATTTAGCTGCAAAAGCATCTCCCACATGGAAATGTCTGGTATCATCCTGCTGACTTGCCGGTACAAGATGGTCATAGATCAGAACAACCTTGTCCGGATCCCACAGCTTCTGAAAGCCCATCTCCTCAAATTTTTCCGCTACAAACGGAATAAAGATATCATGGATCATCACTCGGTCCACATTGACCGTCACGATATCGCCAGGCTTTACTGCCTTGCCTGTATTATGTCTGATAATTTTTTCAATGATCGTCTCGCCCATTATTTCTCTCCTCTCCGTTTTTTAGTCCAGGCCGTTCAGCTTGCGCATGGCCTTTACCAGTCCGCCAGCCTGGATGATATCCATCAGATTCTCCGGAAGAGAAGCAATCGGGTACTGTTTTCCATTGTGCTCTACATGCTCATTCATTACTACCGTAACCTGATCTCCTTCTTTTACATTGTCATGAAGATCCGGCTGCTCAATAAGAAGAAGGCCGTTGTTAATGGAGTTGCGGAAAAAGATCCGGGCAAAGGATTTCGCAATGACACACTGCACGCCCAGTGCCTTGATGATCTCTGGTGCCTGCTCTCTGGAGGAACCGCAGCCGAAGTTCTTTCCTGCTACAATAATGTCTCCCTTTTGAATCTGTCCGGCCAACTCCGGACGAAGGGGGCTGAATCCGTACTGTTTCATATCGTCAATGGTTTTCAGTGCAAGGTACTCCGTCGGGATAATGATATCCGTATCAATATCATCACCAAGTACCCACACTTTTCCTGTAAATGCTTCCATATGTATATCTCCTGTTTATTCCGTTCCGTATCATCAGGCAAATGTTTTTTGTCTGCCCTGTTATAAGAACCCACGCTGAAACGGATTATCCTCTGATAATTTCTGAATATATTGTTTAAATCTTTTCTGAAACTCTTATACTCTGTCAGCAGTCGCGATCTCGCCTGCAACGGCAGATGCAGTAACAGTCGCCGCAGATCCCAGGTAAACCTTGGAGCTCGGATGTCCTGCACGTCCCTTGAAATTACGGGTTCCTGTGCTGATCAGGACCTCATTCTCGCCGATAACACCCTGGCAGCTTCCCCAGCATACACTGCAATTCGGGTTCATAACAATAGCTCCTGCTTCCATGAAAATATCGATAAGCCCCTCCTTTAATGCCTGACGATAGATGGTCTGGCTTGCAGGAACAACCAGGAAACGAACTCCCTCTGCAACTTTTTTGCCTTTGATCACCTCTGCGCCTACACGGAGGTCTTCAATACGGCCATTATTGCAGGAGCCAAGGAACGCTTCGTTAATCTTGATGCCGCAGGTTTCCTCAGCCGGAACCACATTGTCAACAAAGTCTGGTTTCGCTACAACCGGACGTACTTTTGAAAGATCAAAGGTATACTCTCTTGCGTAAACGGCATCCGGATCGCTGTGATATACCGCTTTTGGCTCACGCCCATGCTCTTTCAGATATTCCAGAGCTTTATCATCAGCCTCAAAGATTCCTGTCTTCGCACCAGCCTCAACAGCCATGTTGCAAAGCGCCATACGATCGCTGATGCTTAATGTTCTGGCGCCCTCACCTGTAAACTCCATTGCCTGATAGTTGCAGCCGTTTGCCCCGATCTCACCGATAATGGTAAGGATCAGATCTCTTGCGTAAACACCCTCAGGAAGCTTCCCTGTCAGATTAAATTTTACGGTTTCCGGAACCATGACCCAAGAAGTTCCGGTTACCATTCCGTAAAGGAAATCTGTGCATCCTACACCGGTACCGAAAGCACCAAGTGCTCCGTAGGAACAGGTATGGCTGTCAGCACCGAAGATCAGCTGTCCCGGACGGACATAATTCTCTATCATGATCTGGTGACAGACACCCTTTCCCTCCCAGAAATCAATATTATTATCTCTTGCAAAATCTCTCATTTTTTTCTGGGATGCCGCTGTTTTCGGGCTGTCAGACGGTACGTTATGGTCTACGATAAATACCAGCTTCTTTGTGTCTGCAATATGAGGATTTTTTAATTTATTGTTGTACATATCAACAGTCAGATGTGTGGTTCCGTCATTACTCATCAGATGATCCAGTGAAACTGTATAGATATCTCCGGGTTTTACACTGTCCACTCCAGCCGCTGCCGCGATGATTTTTTCTGCGATCGTCATTCCCATCTCTTATTCCTCCTCACGGTTCAGAGAAGCGATAAGGCCGCCCTGATTCAGTATATTCTGCATGTATTCCGGCAGTTTTGTGCAGGAATAAGTCTTGCCATTGGCAACAGCAGTTCCCTCGGACATATGAAGTTCCATGGTATCTCCTGTCTTCACGGCATCCGGGAGATCCTTACAGACAATTGCCGGAAGTCCGATATTAATGGCATTGCGGAAAAAAATACGGGCAAAAGATTTCGCAATAACTGCCTTTACTCCAAGTGCTTTAAGAACACCCGGTGCCTGCTCTCTGGAGGATCCGCATCCGAAGTTCTCTCCCCCAACTACAAAATCTCCCGGTTTAACCTTTTTGGAAAAATCTGGATCCAGTGATTCAAATGTGTGGCCCTTCATTTCATCCAGATTCGGCAGAAGCAGATACTGGGATGCAATGATCTGATCGGTATCAAGGTCATTATGAAATTTAAAAATTGTTCCCTTATCCATAAAACAAGTTCCTTTCTGATCGTTATCCATTTCAAGGCAGTCATTCCTCTGCTGCCCTATTCGTCCTATATTCTAACACAAAACATCGTATAATTAAAATGTATATTTTTGATACTTAATATAATCTCAGGTTATGAAATTACTATTCACTCCATTCTCAGTAACACCCTTCGCGATGCACAGAATTTATACTGATCGCATAAATTCGTGCGGTATGTCTCGGGTTTTCTATGACCTTCGCTCACAAAAAACACCTCGCGGGACATTACCGGTAAACATTAACGTTATAAACTCAATTTCCAGACTGTAAGCATTGTCTGCTGTCCAGGAGCAAACGCCGAGCCAGCTTATTTTATTTTCCCCGTAAATGCAGAAAAGCGGAACTATGTCCGCTTTCTCTGATATTCTACGTATTAATTTTATTATGCAGTTTCTCGTGAAAGCTGGCTATGCACCTTCCGTCTTACAAACCAAAAACAGATCACCTGCATAACGATCGTAAAGATCCAGGATGCCGGGTAGGAAATAAACAGTACCTTCAATGATCTGTGTGCCGGGAAAATTCCGAATATCCATACGATCCGGAGTCCGACGGTTCCAATGATCGACAGGATCATGGGGACACCGGAGCGGCCCATTCCGCGCAGTGCTCCCGGAAACAGATCCATCTGGCCGCAGAGGAAATAGGTAACTGTGGTATAGGCAAGAATCTCCATTCCGCATTGGATAACCTTAGGGTCTTCCGTATAGATCTTCAGGAGCTGCGGACCGAAAAAGTATGCACCACAGCCCATGGCAAAGGATACGGCAAAGGACAGGATCATACAGTCAACAAGCACCCGGTCCATACGTTTCGGTTTTCGCACACCATAATTCTGACTGGTAAAGCTCATGCAAGCCTGGGTAACTGAATTTACAGACACATACAGAAATCCGAAGATATTGTTTGCTGCCGTATATCCTGCCATTGCAATGGAGCCAAAAGAGTTTACGGAGGACTGGAGCAGCACATTGGAAAAATTGATCACCGTACTCTGGATTCCTGCCGGAAGTCCTACCTGGAATATCTGTTTCAGATATTCCGGCTTTATGGACAGCTTCGAAAAACGCAGCTGATAGCTTCCCTCTGTCTGACACAGACATCGGAGAACAAGGATACAGGAGATCAACTGAGAAATCACAGTTCCGATTCCAACACCTGCCACACTTAAATGACAAACGATCACAAAAAACAGATTCAGAAGCGCATTGGCACAGCCGGAAATGATCAGAAAGACCAGTGGTCGCTTGGTATCTCCCACTGCACGCAGAATTGCTGCGCCATAGTTATATAGCATAAAAAACGGCATTCCCAGAAAATAGATACGCATATAAAGAGTAGAAAGATCGATCACATCCTCCGGCGTATCCATCAGCTCCAGGCAGATTCTGGCAAAGATCACTCCCAGAAATGCCATGATGATCCCGCTGATCAAAGCCAGCAGGATCGATGTATGTACTGTTTCTGACATTTCGTCATCCTTACCGGCAGCATAAAATCTGGCTGCCAGCACATTGGCACCAAGAGAAATTCCGATAAAAAGGTTGGTAAACACATTGATCAGTGCGGTAGTGGAGCCTACTGCCGCCAGTGCCTCACTTCCGCTGAAACGTCCCACTACCACGATATCCACTGCATTGAACATCAGCTGCAGGATACCGGACAGCATCAGCGGCAGTGAAAACGAAATCAACTTGTCCATGATCGACCCATTACACATATCAATCTCATACTTGTTTTTTTTCACGATTTCATCCCCCATGTTCATACTTACATAAAAATATTATAGCACCTTTCGTCGGAAAGCTACAATGAAATATTTTTATGAAGAATATGCAGCGGCTGCATAAAATACGCAGCCGCACAGTAACATGTGTTTATCATTTCACTATCTTTCCAAGAGTCCTGCATCACGAAGGTTTGCAAGAAGTGCATTAAAATCCTCCACGATATCATCTACTGTTGTTGCATTTCCAACAGCAGCTGCCGGGGTTACTGTTCCGGCAGGGCCGGTGGCTCCGGCTGCTCCTGTTGGGCCGGTGGCTCCGGCTGCTCCTGTTGGACCGGTGGCTCCGATTGCACCTGCCGGACCTGTTGCACCCGCTATTCCCGCTGGACCGGTGGCTCCTGTTGCTCCCGTCGGACCTGTTGCACCTGCCGGACCGATGACTCCCGCCGGACCGGTAGCTCCTGTTGCTCCCGTCGGACCTGTTGCTCCCGTCGGACCTGTTGCTCCCGCCGGACCGGTAGCTCCCGCCGGACCGGTAGCTCCTGTTGCTCCCGTCGGACCAGTGGCTCCCGCTGGGCCCATTACTCCTGCCGGACCTGTTGCACCTGCCGGACCGGTGGCTCCCGTATATCCCTGTATTCCCGGTTCTCCCTGCGGTCCCTGAGGGCCCATAGGACCCGGAACTCCCGGACAGCCTCTTGGACCGGTTGGTCCTGTAGGTCCCACAGGGCCCGGGCAGCCTCTTGTTCCACACCTGTCACATCCACAGGAACTATGATTTCCATAACAGGACATACAAGACAAATCCTCATGACTGTCCTGCTGCATTTCCATTTCCTTACGTTTTCGATGCCTGAACAGCATTCCTCGATCACCTCATAGGAAAATAACTTTCCCTACAGTATATGACAACAGCTTTTACCTGTGCATAGGATCCCCGCAAGCCTGTACCCTGCCAGGAAAATATAATAAAGATATCTTTTCTTTCCTTTTATGTCAGACCATATTTTTCCCGGAAATATTTCTGGTCGTACAATACTCCCGGATCTTCCGGCTTCTGTTCCATCGCTTTCTTATGAAAAAAGAATGCCTGCTCCGGACATTCCATCTTATCATAACAAACGCAAAGCTGCATATATGGCACAAATCCATGACACTCAGCCATAAAAAATCCACCTTTTTTCTTATCTGACGGCACAGTAAGTGCCTGCCCGTACCAGTAGGCAGCCTGTCTGGGCAGCTCTCTTTCCAAAAAAATCTTTCCGACCTCACAGCAGATTTCCGCCCTCGGCACATCCATAGTCAGACTGTACAGAAAAGCTTCCAGTGCGGACTTTTTCTCTCCCATTTTCCGGTAGCACTGTCCAAGTACAAAACAGGCATCGATCTTATTTTCCAGCCATCCGGACGGATTTTTCAGGAACTCCACCAGCACAGCCTCTGTCTCCGGATACCGCTGATGATAATACAGTTCTCTCCCATAATAAAGCTGATGTCTGGGTTCCAGCGTTTCTCCTCCTGCCAGCATTTTTTCATAAATACGAAGATTACGGTCCGGATCACTTTTTCCACATTTCCGATGCTGGATCACCACATCTGAATAGATGATATTTCCCTCCGGAATCACGGTTTCATGAACTGCCCCATTCCATCTGAAATTTCTGGATGTTTTCATTATCCGCTCCCGAAAATAAGAAAATGTTGTTCTCCCACTCTGGTCAAAGCCTGCCGCATATTCCATCATTACAACATCTGTTCCAGGATCCAGGGTTTCTTTAAGACTCCTCAGTCTTTCCAGATTTTCTTCATCCAGGACATCATCCGCATCCAGCCACATCCAATAATCGGTGCTGACTTTTTCCAGAAGGAAATTACGCGGAGCAGAAAAATCGTCACACCAGGGAAAATCAAACACCTGCGACGTATACTGCTCCGCGATCTCTTTTGTTCTGTCTGAAGAACCGGTATCTGCGATCAGAATCGCATCCATCACCTGAGAAACCGGCTTTAAAATCCTCTCAAGAACTGCTTCTTCATTTTTTACGATCATACATAGACTGAGGGAAATCATATTTCAGGATCCTTCGGATTTTTATAATATTTATGCCGTTCCCGTCAGTCCTATGCCTTCTGTCAGTGTACAGCTTCTGTTTTCAGATAAAGCTGAACTCATCCTCGTATCACCAACTGTGGTATTTCCTCTATATGCTCTGCAAGATGATCTGCTCCGTTCAGCTCCCCTTTCTCACCATATCCATACAGACATCCTATAAATGGGCTTTTGCAGGCTCTGGCACATTCCAGATCCTGCCTCCTGTCTCCGACCACCAGATAAGGGCCTGTATATTCCCGGATAATTTCCTGCACAATTTCTGTCTTTGGACGGAATCCATATGATTCACAGTCATAAAAATGATCGAACCATCGTTCCATCCCAAATTCCTTCCAGTGCGCCTCACGATATGAAGCCTTACAGTTACTTAAGATCACAAGATGATATCCCCGGTTCTTCAAAGCTGTAAGCATCTCCTCTGCTCCCGGATACCACACTGCCTTATGCTTCCTGATCTGTCTGACCATCAGTTCTCCTACCATCCTGCTTGCCTGCTCTTTATAGCTCTGATCCAGCTCCGGCAAAAATGTATTCCACATCTCCTTACTGTTAAATCCCAGCCAGCCGGCAATTTCCGCCGAGCCTATCTCCCGTTCTTCTGCAGCCTTCTGTTCTGTCAGCCACTGATAGGTTTCACGAAATGCCGGTTCATAGATTCCAAGGGTATGATGGATCGTTCCATCATAGTCGAATATGATCGTTTTTGTCATCATTTATTTTCCTGTCTTTTAGAGCTGCTTCATCAGATTGACCATTTCGATCGCAGATAATGCACAGTCATAGCCTTTATTTCCTGCTTTGCTTCCTGCACGCGCAATAGCCTGCTCGATATTCTCAGTCGTGATCACTCCGAATAAGACCGGGATCCCTGTTGCAAGTTCAACCTGTGCGATCCCCTTGGCAGATTCATTGCACACCAGATCATAATGTGAAGTATCTCCACGGATGACAGCTCCCACGCAGATAACTGCATCATATTTTCCTGACTGTGCCATTTTCTGTGCTGTAAGCGGGATCTCAAATGCTCCCGGCACCCATGCTGCAGTAATATTCTCCTCTTCTACTCCATGTCTTACCAGTCCGTCGACTGCCCCTCCCAATAATTTATTCACAATGATCTCATTAAATCTCGCTGCCACGATACCAACCTTCATTCCCTCCGGTGCTACTACTTTTCCTTCTACTAAATTGATCTGTCTCATTTTTTCTTCCTCCTGATATTTGCTGTTTTTTTATAAATTTATTTCTTTAAAAATATGACCCATCTTTTCCTGCTTCGTTTTCATATACTTCCGGTCATACTTTTGTACCGGAATCTCCAGAGGTACTCTCTCATTGATCTTCAGACCAAATTCACCAAGTCCATAAACTTTATCCGGATTATTTGTCAGTAATCTTAATGATTTCACACCAAGGTCTGACAGTATCTGTGCCCCAACCCAGTACTCTCTGAGATCCGGTGCAAACCCTAACTTCACATTAGCCTCCACGGTATCGTATCCCTGTTCCTGAAGCGCATAGGCTTTGATCTTATTGATCAGCCCGATTCCTCTGCCTTCCTGTCTCATATACAGAATGATCCCTCTGCCTTCCGCCTCTACCTGGCGCATCGCTGTCTGCAGCTGCAGGCCGCAGTCACATCTGAGTGATCCGAATGCATCTCCTGTCAGGCACTCCGAATGTACCCGGCAAAGCACATCTTCACCATCTCCCAGATCACCTTTTACCAGTGCCAGATGATGCTCTCCTGTAATGTCATTGATATAACCATACATTTTAAAATCACCGTACTGCGTTGGGAGGTTTGCAGCTGCTTCCTCCTTTACATGCTTTTCATGTATTCTTATATAATCCTGCAGATCACGGATCGTAATAAATGTAAGGTTATGCTCTTTTGCCATTTCCCATAGCTGTGATGTACGCATCATAGTTCCATCTTCTTTCATAACTTCACAGCACACGCCGCATTCCTTCAGTCCGGCAAGTCTCATAAGATCTGTTGTTGCCTCCGTATGGCCATTCCGTACCAGAACCCCGCCTTTTCTGGAAATAAGTGGAAATACATGTCCCGGTCTTCTGAAATCCTCCGGTTTTGACTGATCATCCACGCACTTCATAATGGTATAGGAGCGCTCTGCCGCAGAGATACCGGTGGTTGTATCTGCGTGATCCACTGCCACGGTAAATGCTGTACTGTGATTGTCCGTGTTCTCAGCAACCATCGGCGGAAAGTTCAATCTCGCCGCAATTTCCGCACTCATCGGTGTACAGATAAGCCCCTTTGCATAAGTCGCCATGAAATTAATATTTTCACGGGTTGCAAACTCTGCCGCACATATCAGGTCTCCCTCATTTTCTCTGTCCGGATCATCTGTGACCAGAACTATTTTTCCTTCCT